>ENA-OQVM01000010-OQVM01000010.1-marine-metagenome-genome-assembly--contig:-NODE-10-length-286955-cov-17.346876_pt1 | contig 286955 bp, 284 predicted proteins | sample MGYA00237776_ERZ505498 | MGnify/ENA primary metagenome ERZ505498 (study PRJEB26159, sample SAMN06265151) | marine metagenome | isolation source: Helgoland LTER site | place: Germany:Helgoland, sampling...
TGGCGGACCGAGGAGGATTCGAACCCCCGACCCCCTGATTCGTAGTCAGGTACTCTATCCAGCTGAGCTATCGGTCCGTCAGGCTTGAGGTTTATTCCTGTGCCTGGCACTTTGCAAGAGTCAAAATAGGTGATTTGACCCTTTAGCTTAAATACCATCACCCTTTGGTAACCTGACAGAAAATACAGTACCTTTTGCGCCAGTGCGATCTAATTCAAGCGCACCTCCATGACCTCGTACCAATTCAGACGCTATAGCTAAACCAAGACCAGTCCCTCCTTTACTAACCCCCCCTTGAAAAGGAGCAAACAAGTGCTTTTGGGCTTTGGCTGGCAAGCCTGGGCCAGTATCCATAACTTCAATCCACCAGTTATCATCATCTTCGTACGCGGACACACAAATTTCACCAGACTTCCCACTTGCTACAATCGCCTGCCGCGCATTACGCACTAGGTTAGAAACAACACGGAAAAGCTGCTCTGGATCTGCCCGCAGTGCCAACAAAGGTGGAATGTTTTCACTCAGCTTCAAATCATAGTCTCCAACAGCAAGTCTTTCGCTATCCAAGACGTCAGCAACTAATTCGTCCAGTGTCATCATTGTCAGCGTTGGGCTTGGCTCCTCGGCTTTTCCGAAAGCCAAAGTACTTTCACACAGATGGACAGCCCTAGTAATTGAATTCACCAACTTTGGCGCCATGCGCGCTACAAGTGGGTCTTCTGATGTCTCAATCCGATCAGTGAATAATTGAGCAGAAGTAAGAATATTACGCAAATCATGGCTAATTTTAGATACTGCGGATCCCAGCTGTGCTAAACGATCTTTTTGGCGTAATGCATGGATCATATCTGTTTGCAGACTGCGCAACGCCTCTTCTGCTTCGCGTAATTCAGTTACCTTAGCACTAGGTATAATAATGCCACGAACATCTTCAGGTGCAGCAGCATAAAGTTGCATGTGACCAACCACGCCACGAATAGGTTTTACCAAGATCGCACGCACCACTAAAAATAATAAAAGCGCTGTTACAATCGAAATTACAGCCGATAAAACGAGTATGCGTACTCCATAATCAATCATCGCCTCACGCAAAGGAGCAGTTTCCATTGTAACTTCAATAAGTAATCCTGCCTCACGAACAGGTGCGCCAATGACGCGAATTACTTCGTTATCAGCTTCGATCAATCTGGTAATTGCATCGCGAATTAGAACGGGAGCAGTGCCCTTCCGCAAATCGTATGTAGCATCAATTGGACGTGGCACAGGTGTGGACAACATGAGCTGTCTTACTTCATCACGACGCAAAACCACATTAAATACACCAGCGTTCTCCAACAGTTCTTGCTCCAATTCGCTATCCAACATGTCATCAGCCAACAAAGCAAGGGAGGCAATCTGAGCCCGCTCAAGACGATTTTGCAAGTATTCTTCTCGAAACCTAGCAATAGACGGCACAAAAATTAAAATTTCGGCCAGCATTACGAAAATCGTTGTAAGGATTAAAAAACGGCCCGAAAGTGAATTTATCATATCAACATTTGCTCAGGGAATGAAACGTTGTACAAGGCCAACCAAGTATTTGACCTTGTTACTACTAAACAAACGAGGTGAAAAATATTCTCCTACTGCCCGCCTATTAATCTCACCAATTGTTGGATAAGGCGAAACCATCCTGGCAACTTGAGTCATTTTCATATTATTAGCCAAGACCAGCGCCCAAAGATTGATAAGTTCACCCGCTTGATAACCAGCGATGGATGCCCCTACAGGCCGGCCCCTAACAACCATAATCTTAATTAATCCTATGACTTTCCGTTCGGCAATCGCGCGGTCATTATGGCTAAAGTGATGACGGATTACCTCCAGTTTCTTGCCATATAAATCTAGCGCTTGCGCTTCAGTCAATCCAGCCTGAGCCAGCTCAGGATTGGTGTAGGTAACCCATGGGATGTGGTGTACTTTGGCCACAGACCGCAGTCCAAAAAGTATTGAACGCAATATGACACCTGCGTGGTATCCCGCCACATGAGTGAATTGCAATCCTCCAATCACATCACCAACGGCATAAACAAGGCGGTTAGTTGTCCGCAAAGCAGCATTGACTTTAATACCTGCGCTGGTCGTTTCAATACCCGCAGTATCCAGATCAAGCAATTTTATATTTGCCTTACGCCCCACTGCAATCAAAAGATGTGTGCCGATAAAGCTGCGCCCATCTTCAATAGTTACTTTAATACAACCTTCTTTTTTTTCGATTTTTGTAGCTTCAGCGCCTTCAATGATTTCAATCCCTTCATTACGAAGATTATTCAAGACTATCTCAGCCATTTCAGGATCATCTTTTCCAAATGCTTTAGTCCCCTCAATAACTGTAACTTTAGACCCCAGACGAAGATGCGCCTGCGCCATCTCCATCCCGATAGGTCCACCACCAATTACCAAAAGATGTTTTGGCTTCTCCCTCAAATCCCAAAGCGTTTCGTTGGTTAAATAAGGTACTTTTGCGATGCCATCTATCACAGGGACAAATGGGCTGGATCCAGTCGCAATTACAGTCCGCCGGGCTGTGATGACAAAGTCTCCAGCCTGAACCTCAGTATTGGATATAAAGCGCCCAGACTCGCGGATTACTGTGACCCCCATACCTTCAAAACGTTGTTGACTATCCACCGGTTTGATCTGGGCAATGACTTCCTGCACATGGTTCATAACGTTGGCATATTCTGCCTTACCATCAGCGTCTTTCACACCATAAAATTTACTATGTCGTTGATTATACGCTACTTTACCACTAGCAATAAGCGCCTTTGATGGCACACAGCCAAAGTTCAGGCAATCACCACCCATTTTATGCTCTTCCAATAAGATTACTTTGGCACCCATCTGACTGGCTCCTGCTGCCACCGATAATCCGCCAGAACCAGCTCCAATAATAAGAACATCAGTCTTAATGCGTTTTATTTTTTTCAATTTATTTCCTAGTATTCATAATTTTACTTACGATAGGTAACGCTGCCAACACACAAAGACCCAAAATCGGTAATAATATCTGCGGAGTAAATATGATTCCCAAATTAGGCTTACTTTCCCAATCAAACGCATCTCCAAGGCCTGCTCCAACAGAAGTAAAGACAAGCGCACCTGGCATAATTCCAAAGAATGTCGTAATTGCAAAACGGCGCAGTGTAACGCCAACAAGAGCAGGTACGAGGTTGGCGACAAAAAATGGCACGATTGGTATCAGGCGTATCAAAAATAGCATTGACCATTGGTTCTTATCAATCCCTTCTTTAATACGTTTCACGGCGCCATCTTCAGCATTCATTTTTTGCGCAAGCCGCTCACCTAAACCCCAACGAGCTACGGTAAATATAAAAACAGCCCCTAAGGTGGCACCTACTACGTTGAAAAAGACACCAGGAAATGTGGAAAATAAAAAGCCACCAGTTAGCGTCATAGCCGTGGCCCCTGGAAGTGAGAATGCCACTACTATCAGGTAAGCCCCAATAAAAACCATCACTGTAGTGATATATTGAGTTTCCCTAAAACGGAGAAAATTCTCACGATTTTCAGCTAATGTTTCGAAACTTAGAAATTCACCAAAAGATAAAGCGCCAACAATTGATATAAATAAAATAGCAATCAAAACACGCTTTTTCATTCGGCCAGAGTTACTGAATTCGGTTATACCATTCATTAACAGCACCTTTAGACTCATACAGCGGCCAGTTTGCATACCTTAGCCACAAGATGCTCCTAAAAAAATAAATAAAATAGACACATCACGCGTGATTGATTACGAATAAACATTTTTGTGCAGATAAACTCTAGATCACCTTAATCATGAAACACAACTGCTGTTATGGGCTTCATATGTTGCAAAAAGTGTGAATTATTCAATCGAGGGTTTGACTTGCGTGGACTGCGCGGTTAGAGCACACATTCGTTATTGTCTGCGTTAGAGAGTCGTGGGCAAAAGGGCTAACAGATCTGGAGTGAATGCGATGAAACGCACTTATCAACCGTCAAACCTTGTGCGCAAGCGGCGCCACGGTTTCCGCGCACGCATGGCTACCAAGGCTGGTCGCAAAATCCTTAACGCTCGTCGTGCTCATGGTAGAAAGTCACTTAGCGCGTAAGTGTCTTAAACGGCTATTTATGAAATTAATGGATTTACTCTCCACCAAAACATCGGTTACAGAAGTAACTTCTTTAACATCGAAACCTCGGTTAAAGATCCTGAGAAAACGATCCGATTTTCTTCGGGCGGCTAGATCGAAAAGCTTTGTTGCGCCTGGGTTTATTCTGCAAATCTATTCGCATAAGTCAGATCATTTGGTTAGATTTGGCTGTACATGTTCAAAAAAAGTTGGAAACGCAGTCGCTCGCAACCGTGCTAAACGTCGGTTGCGTGAAATTGCTCGTTTGGTTATTACCGAAAGTGGCGAGGCCGGCACTGATTATGTATTAATTGGTCGCGCTAGGGAAACTGTTAAGCTTCCATTTGACAAGATGCTCAAAGACCTGCGTGCGATTGTAGTAAAAACATTATGACACCGTTAGCCTTTATTTTTGCGTTACCAGTGTATGCCTACCGTTTATTTTTTTCATCTTGGGTGGGGTTCAATTGTAGGTATCAACCAACATGTAGCTCATACGCGCTGGAAGCCTTACGTGAATATGGCGCTTTAAAGGGCGCGCATTTGACTTTAAAACGGATTATCCGGTGCCATCCTTGGGGTGGGGATGGCTATGATCCCGTGCGCAAAAATACTGACCTAAAAGATCCATAAAATGCGACTTAATCCAGAAAATAACCAGAGAATGAAACTTTTCAATCTAGCTACCTGTTGGTTACAGAATTAATTTGCATATAACCAATACGATAAGAATATAAAGGATGCACTATGCTGGACGTAAGTAAGCACATCCATGCACTGTTCGCAGATGCCCCTTCAACCACTGAATTCAAAAAATTGCGCAAACGAATTGTACGTCAAACTCGTGAGGTAATTGAGCAATACGGAATGCTTAAAAAAAGCGAAAGCGGGCGCCGTGCCCGCTGGTTAGTGTGCCTGTCCGGTGGCAAAGATAGTTATACCCTTTTGGCTGTTTTACATGAACTGCAGTGGCGCGGATTACTACCCGTCGACATATTGGCATGTAATCTAGACCAAGGACAGCCAGGCTTTCCGACAACGGTATTACCTGAGTTTTTAGAGAAAATGGGAGTTGCACATCGGATCGAATACCAAGACACTTACTCAATTGTTATTGATAAAATCCCTAAAGGCCAGACTTTCTGTGCCCTTTGTTCACGATTGCGGCGAGGAAATTTATACCGAGTAGCACGCGAAGAGGGTTGCTCGGCAGTGGTTCTTGGTCACCATCGTGATGACATTCTTGAAACTTTTTTCATGAATTTGTTTCATGGTGGGCGTTTAGCAACTATGCCTCCCAAACTTTTAAACGAAGAAGGCGATCTAATTGTTTTACGCCCTTTAGCTCATGTCTCTGAACTAGATTGTAGTAAATTCGCCAAGGCGTTGAATTATCCCATTATTCCTTGTGACCTGTGCGGAAGTCAGGACGGTTTACAACGCAAACAGGTCAAGAGAATACTTGACGAGTGGGAAAACAACAGCCCAGGCCGACGGCAGATCATGTTCCGGTCCTTAATGAATGCACGTCCATCACATTTGTTGGACTCGACACTATTTGACTTCAAAGCCCTAGATCGTAATCAAAAAAACGGTCCCATTTAACAAAGTGTATTTACGACGGGCGAGAAGAGAAAAACAGACTAGTTCACGTTGAATTATAGGTGAAAGAAAAAACCATAACAGCCGTCAAAAATTACATTCATACGACAGGCATATTGCGCAATCCAAAATAGCTAAGAGGTTAAACGGGAGTCGTTTTTTTTGTTGCACCATTGGCCACAAAAATAGTGACACAAAAGAATGATATAACTCTAAAATTGGCGAATCTGCTTGACCTTTGGGCTTGCACTCTGTTGAAACCCGACAAAAGTTTATATAGCAGGTGGCGGTCCCCAATGGACGATCAAAACAAGAACCTTATTCTTGCAACAGCGCTAAGCTTCATCGTTATTTTAGTGTGGTTTGTACTATTTCCTCCGCCAGAACCGGACATATCTCAGGAAGCGACATCGTCCGAGGACGCTGCGCTGGTTGATGAAACTGCTACAGCACCCAATGCCATAACTGAAAGCATCACCAATCAGACTGATTCCATCACCTCTACCGGCACCGGAACAAAAGCTAATACCCCAAGGGTGGAGATTGATACTCCACGCTTAAGTGGATCTATTTCATTACTAGGCGGCCGCATCGACGACCTTAAACTTAACGATTATCGAGTCAGCTTAAGTAAAAATTCTGCCATCGTTACACTGCTAAAGCCCGTTGGCTCAGATGGCGCTCAATATGCTCTGTACGGCTGGGCGCCCAGCGCAGGTGTGGAACCTGAAAGTGTGCCTGGGCCTAACACAGAGTGGCAGATATCCAATGGTTCAAAACTTGGCATAGATTCACCTGTACAATTAGAATGGTCAAACGGTGTAGGTCAAACTTTTACCCGTGAAATAGCCATCGATTCGGAATACATGTTTACAATAACTCAGAGCGTGATTAACGATTCCAACGTTGCTGTGGGTATGGCTCCATATGGATTAATAGCTAGGCACGGTCTACCACCCGAACTTAAGAACTTCTTCATTCTGCATGAAGGCGTCGTATCAATGGCTGACGGGAAACTAAGCGAGTTGGACTGGGACGATATCCCAGAATACGAATTTGATCCCCGTCAAGGCGCACGGTCAGAAACCACATCAGTCAAGCAAAACGGATGGATTGGTTTTACTGATCACTATTGGATGAGTACCCTCATCCCACAGCCCGGCTCAGCATTTAGGCAAGTGATCAAATACGACGAGCGACGTGATATTTATCAGGCAGAGGCTGTTCTTCCAACACTTACAATTGCATCAGGGGAAGTAGTGTCCGTGACAACTCAACTCTTTGCTGGCGCAAAGGAATGGGCAACCATCCGTGACTATCAAGCCGCGGGCGTGGAAGGTTTTATCGACTCAATTGATTGGGGATGGTTTTTCTTTCTTACAAAACCAATTTTTTGGCTGTTACATGAGCTTAACAAGTTAATTGGTAATATGGGTTGGTCAATTATTGGGCTTACTCTGATAATCAAAGCAATTCTGTTTCCCCTTGCGTACAAGTCATATGTGTCTATGGCAAAGATGAAAGAACTCCAGCCACAAATGGAAGCGTTGAAAGAAGCCGCCGGCGATGACCGTCAAAAGATGCAGCAAGGTATGATGGGATTATACAAAAAGGAAAAAGTTAATCCAGCAGCAGGTTGCTTACCAATCCTTTTACAAATTCCAATCTTTTTCTCTCTATATAAAGTAATATTTGTTACAATAGAATTACGACACGCACCGTTCTTTGGACCCTTTCAAGACCTAAGCGCTCCCGATCCAACTTCACTGTTGAACCTATTTGGCTTACTACCAGTCGCTGCTCCAGACCCTGGCTCGATAATGGCGCTTATTTTCATTGGTATTTTGCCGTTGCTTTTGGGTATTTCAATGTGGGTGCAGCAAAAGCTGAATCCTGCACCTACTGATCCCACGCAGCAAATGATTTTTGCTTGGATGCCATGGGTGTTTATGTTCATGCTTGGGGGATTTGCCAGCGGTTTAGTCGTTTACTGGATTGCCAACAACACTATAACGTTTACGCAACAGTATCTAATTATGAGGAGTCAGGGCTACAAACCTGACCTGTTGGGTAACATCAGATCTGGCTTCAAAAAGCGAACTAAAGCGGACAAAAAGTAATGGAAGTCAAAAGTATTTGGAGACACCCTATTAAAAGTCACGGACGCGAATTACTTAAATCCGTTAATTTAAAAGCAGGGGAATCCATGCCATTGGATCGTCTTTGGGCAGTTGCCCATGACAATGCAACGGCGACAATCGGTAAATGGGCACAGTGTGCAAATTTCAGTCGCGTGTCGAAAGCGCCCGAACTTATGGCCATCACTTCTGTCTTCGATGAGACAACAGGTGATTTGACCCTTTCTCACCCTAAGTGTTCTGATCTAACTTTTAATCCAGACATAAACCCAAATGCGCTAATTAGGTGGACAGAATCACTGGTGCCTAAGAATCGCGCTATGCCCTCTCATATCATGCGGCTAGGCCAACGTGGGTACACCGATAGCGATTTTCCGTCCGTGACGTTGTGTAACCTAGCGTCCCATCGGGCGATTGAAAAAAAAATAGGCAATAATATTTCTATCCACCGTTGGCGTGGAAATATCTGGTTTGACAATCAAACGCCATGGGTAGAGTTTGACTGGATAGGTTCCGAGATACAGGTTGGCGCTGCTGTGTTGCGACCTCGCGAACGTACTGACCGGTGTCTTGCAACAACGGTTAACCCTGAAACAGGCAAACGCGACACTGATACGCTTGAAGCTCTGGCATCCTTCGGACATCAGGATTTTTCAGTGAGATGTGAAGTACTGAAGTCAGGCGTTTTGCGTGTTGGGGATAAAGTGAAAAAGTTATGATACAGTTGCCATTCACGCTAACAGAGAAACCAGATCCTGAAACTCAAGAAAGGGGTCGGTTATTGTTTGCAGGCGAAACCAATTTCGTAAAAGGCGTTGTCGCAATGTCGGGCTTACCACCGGCCGACAGAATGGAGATTTGCTTTGCTGGGCGTTCTAACGTTGGTAAATCCAGCCTTATTAATGCGCTGACTGGCCGCAAAGGGTTAGCAAGAGCATCCAACACTCCTGGTCGAACACAGGAAATTAACTTTTTCACTGCAGGAGATAAACACTATTTGGTTGATCTTCCTGGCTATGGCTATGCAAACGCACCATTACCAGTAGTCGAGAAATGGCAGACACTTTTGAAAAAATACCTATCAGGTCGCCAAACACTGAGAAGGGCTTTTGTTCTAATTGATACGCGACACGGCATTAAAAAAGTGGATGAAGAGATTATGGCCTTACTCGATGCTGCTGCTGTAACTTTTCAATGTGTGATGACAAAAGCTGACAAAATAAAAATAGCAGAATGCCAGAAAGTTATAGATAAGACTCGCGTTTCACTCGCAAAACATCCTGCCGCATTCCCGGAGATTGTATTAACTTCAAGTGAAAAAGGTGACGGGATACCGACACTGCGCTCTATTATTGCGGGTCTGGTGTAAACTTAAGTTTCTGTTATTCAATTCTTGGCTTCTACTTACAAGTCAGGCAAAAGTAATTTAGTTTTTACAATTATAAATCAAAATGAAGACACAAAGTATGAATCGCGATTGGATCGCAACGGCTCGGACCCTCAGTCAAGCACTACCCTATATGCAGCGCTATGCTGGCGCAACGGTTGTGATCAAACTCGGTGGACACGCCATGGGCAGTGATCAAGCCATGAAAAACTTTGCTAATGACGTTGTTTTGATGCGACAAGTTGGCGTTAATCCAGTGATCATCCATGGTGGTGGTCCAATGATCAACGAAATGCTCCAAAGGTTGAATATAAAATCAAATTTTATAGACGGTAAACGTGTAACTGACCATGCAACCATGGAAGTCGTTGAGATGGTGCTATCAGGTGTCGTCAATAAAAAGATTGTACAAGCCATTAATGTTGCTGGTGGTCGCGCAGTTGGTTTATCGGGCAAGGATGCTAACTTAATGATTTGTGAACAAACTGATCAGGATTTAGGCCTTGTCGGCACACCCAAACAAATGGACCCTAGTATACTACGCACTCTCTTCGATCAGTCAATGATACCTGTTATTGCACCCTTAGGAGCTGGTCATAAAGGTGAAACCTACAATGTTAATGGTGATACAGCAGCAGGCGCCATTGCAGGCGCCCTGAAAGCGGACCGATTACTTTTATTGACGGATGTTTCCGGTGTAAAAAATGACATAGGTGAAGTTGTTACTGATCTAACAGCCAGTCAGATCAGAAAAATGACACTAGATGGTACAATTTCTGGTGGAATGATTCCCAAAACAGAAACTGCTTTAGATGCTATTGCAAGCGGTGTTCGAGCTGTTGTGATTATTGACGGGCGCGCTTCTAATGCATGTTTACTTGAACTATTTACAGATCACGGCGCCGGTTCAATAATCCGACCGCGTTGACACTAACGCGTCAGCAGACCGCATTGCACACTTTGCTGAGTCAATTAATATTGCAGCTATGGAACATGAAACACTTATACGCTTGACGATTTTTGTGGGCCTATTTGTAATCATTGCATTAATTGAGACCTTCATACCAAGACGGCAGCGCAGACAAAAGAGACAGCAGAGGTGGGCTACCAATTGGGCTTTCACATTTGCTAATTTTTTACTCCTACGCGTCCTTGCTACATTAATGCCTTTGTTAGCCGTTGGAGCGGCCATTGATGCCAATACCCACAGCTGGGGCATACTGAATATGATGCAAATGCCAGTATGGATAGAAGTAATTATTGCTATTCTTGTACTTGATTTTGCAATCTGGGCACAGCATTTAATTACTCATAAAGTGCCGCTTCTATGGCGAATACATAGCGTCCACCATGCCGATACTGAAATGGATGTAAGCACAGCTATACGGTTTCATCCAATAGAAATTGGATTATCAATGATCCTAAAAATAACGCTTGTTTACCTTCTTGGTCCTAGCGTGATCGCTATAATTCTTTTCGAAATAATTTTGAATGGAACCGCCATGTTCAATCATGCAAACATTCGTTTGCCACTGCCGTTAGATATCTTTTTACGCAAGATCTTGGTTACCCCTGACATGCATCGTATTCATCATTCAGCACAACGAACAGAACACGATAATAACTATGGCTTTGCCTTATCGATCTGGGATCATATGTTTGGCACCTATATCTCTGAACCCGCTATGGGCCACGAACACATGCAGGTTGGTCTCGAATGGCAAGACGACCGTCCATCAAGATTTGTATGGAGCCTGTTGTTGCCTTTTACGCGCAAATGAATTTTGAGCAGATTGAAAGTGAAGTTGTTTCCCACGGATTATTTATTATGGGTAGTACTGGTACAATCGTTCTCGTTGGTGCAGATAAACACTGGTGGAAAATATTTTCCCAAAGCCCTGAGTCTAAAGACGATATTAAAGATCCAGTAGACCGCTGGTCAAAACGCGTATTAAACGAAATTGCTGCGCACTCCGGAGCAACATCTATCTTTCCCTCAGACGGGCCACCATACGCTCCATTCATATCTTGGGCCTTGGAAACGGGTCAATTCTGGCAGAGTCCGACCGGTATGATGATACATGAACGCGCTGGTCTGATGATTTCTATTAGAGGCGCTTTACAGTTTTCTACCCCATTTCATAAAAGCTTGCCCAAAACCAATCCATGCCACGCCTGTATTGATATGCCATGTACCAGCGCCTGTCCAGTTGACGCTCTAAGCAACAAACACCATTACAATGTACCAGAGTGCAAAGCTTATCTAAAGTCCGCAAGTGGCGGAAAAACTTGTATGTCTTTAGGATGCGAAGCTAGACGGGTATGTCCGGTCAGTCGAAGCTTTGGGCGGGTCAACCAACAGTCTGCATTTCATATGCAAGCTTTTATGAGGGCTTCTACTTAGATTAGAAAGCGGTTGGTAATATTAAAAAAGCGATTATGCACGAATGAGTGATTTAACATAACTCAAAGCTACCAAAACTCATTATGACTGCACCACGGTGCTTTTCGCGGCAGCGATCTTTGACAATACAAAGGCTGCACATAAGTTTTCAACATTGATGAACCACAAAGGATATAAACCTCATCAGGCTAATTTTCAGTGGCCCAGTATTTGACTAAGGAATAATTGAGTTCTAGGAGATTGTGGGTTATCAAAAAACTCTTCCGGTTCATTCTGCTCAATAATTTGCCCCTCGTCCATAAAAATCACCCGGTTGGCTACTTGGCGGGCAAAACCCATCTCATGGGTAACACACAGCATCGTCATACCCTCCTCAGCAAGCTCAACCATAGTGTCGAGGACTTCCTTGATCATTTCAGGATCTAGGGCCGACGTTGGCTCATCGAACAGCATTATTCGTGGTCGCATACAAAGCGAACGTGCTATTGCCACACGCTGTTGTTGACCCCCGGAAAGCTGACCAGGATACTTATCTGCCTGATCTGGAATTTTGACCTTTTCAAGGAAATGCATTGCAATATCTTCGGCTTCCTTCTTAGGTGTTTTACGCACCCAGATCGGAGCAAGAGTACAGTTCTCAAGGATAGACAAATGCGGAAATAAGTTGAAATGCTGGAAACACATACCAACTTCAGATCGTATTTTATCAATATTCTTAAGGTCAGAAGACAGCAAGGTACCATCCACGGTAATAGAGCCCTGTTGATGTTCCTCCAGAGCATTGATGCACCTAATTAACGTTGATTTACCCGAGCCCGATGGGCCTGCAATGACTATACGTTCTCCCTGGTATACGGTAAGATCAATATCACGCAGCACGTGGAATGTGCCAAACCATTTGTTCATTTTATCTATTGAAATAGCTAACTCGTTCGAGATATTTTGTGCAACTTGTTGGTTCATTACAGCCGCTCCTTATTGGTGATCGGTGGCAAGTTGCCGCTCAAGCCACTGCGAATATTGTGAGATTCCGTAGCATACGACGAAGAAGAGAATGGCCGCGAACCCAAGAAGTTCCCAGTATACTCCGTTCCACTCAGTAGCAGCTAAAATGGGTCCACGGATCATACCAATTAAATCAAACATTGAGATAACTGATACTAGCGTGGTATCCTTAAATAAGCCCACAGCAACATTGACAATACCAGGAATAGAAATTTTTAGAGCTTGAGGCAAAATGATCAACCTCATCGCCTGAGCATAATCCAAGCCCAGGCTGTCAGCCGCTTCATATTGTCCGCTAGGAAGCGCTGCAAGGCCTCCTCTGATTACTTCCGCGATGTAGGCGCCAGAAAATACTGTGATCATAATTACCACTCGTAAGAATAGATCGGTCGTAGTACCCGGTGGAAAGAAATATGCCAACATGACGGACGCAACAAATAATAGCGTAATCAGTGGCACGCCACGAATGAATTCGATAAACACAACGCAGATCCACTTTATCAATGGCATATTCGATTGCCGACCCAGAGCAAGAGCTATGCCTAGGGGTACAGAAAGCGAGACACAAACCACACCCAACATCATGTTGAGCATAAAACCACCTAAGTCACGCGATGGCACCGCCTGTAGGAATACCCCCACATTAGCCTTATCTGATATGAGAGAATCACCAACGGCCCAAATAATTATGGCTGTTACAATTCCACCAAAAAAGCCAGCAGCAAAACTTTTGGACACAAGCAACCGATATACCCAATACCCGAAGACCAATCCAACCAGAACCAAAATTGGGGTCCAGATTGAGCCGCCCCAAATTAAGTAGTACGCAACAAATGGAAAAATTCCTGTAAACATTAGAAATTTACGCGGCATTTTAAAGAATAGCACTGGCGCAGCGGCTGCAAAGAAAAACAGAAAGGTGAGCGCGGGCCGCCAATATTGATCGGCAGGATATTTGAAGCCAAATAATAGCTGATTCCAACGTTCTGTTAGAATCGAAAAACAACCTCCTGATACTCCATCTAAAACCTCACGACACTCCGCTAGGCTTGATGTGGTCCAAACCCCTTTGAGCATCCACGGTAGCGTGTTGCTCAAGATTAGGTAGATCACATATGTCGCAAAAAAAGTAAGGAAGATATAAAATGGTGTCGAAAAAAGATTGTCTTTTGCCCACTTTACTGGACCCATTGCGGAGGACGGTGGTGGTGATGGCGGCACCGGTTCAGTACGCACGAATGCGGCGGAGGTATCCGACATGCTCAACGCTCCTTAAGTTTAACAGAGTTGTTGTAAACATTCATGATCGCCGAAATAGACAACGATATTGTCAAATAAAACAACATCAAAAGCAAAACACATTCAATTGCCCGTCCTGTTTGGTTCAGAGTAATGCCACCTAATGTCGCCGTAACATCAGCATAACCGACAGCGATTGCTAGTGATGAGTTTTTTGTGATGTTAAGATATTGGGAGATCAACGGCGGAATAATAACGCGAAGCGCCTGAGGCATGATGACAAGTTTCATTATACGCCCCTGCCGAAGCCCAAGCGCACCAGCAGCTTCACTTTGGCCTTTAGAAATAGCCTGAATTCCGGCGCGTACGTTTTCAGCGATAAAAGCTCCAGTATAAATGGAAAGCGCAAACCACAATGCAATTAAAGGTCCGCCAACCTTTACCCCACCGGAAAAATTAAACCCTTTGAGTGCGGGGTAATCCAAACCGATTGGTTTCCCCATGAAAAAAAATGTTAGGATCACTGGAATGATCAAAATTACTGCACTTGGCCATCCCATAGGCAGTAAGCGGCCTTTATCGTATAAGAGGTTTGTTGCATATCGACGATATGCAAAACACCCAATTATAGAAAAGATAAAGACAGCGACAACAATCAGCGATCCTGCACCCCATATTGGAGCAGGGATATACACACCCCTATTGGTAAATGCGACAGCGTCTAAGACCATACTGGCCGAGGGCATATCACCTCGAAAGGCCTTAGGCCCTGGCAATACTGCAATCATGATTGTAAAAATTATAATAATCCAAATTAAAACAGGAATATTTCGGAAAATTTCTACGTAGAACGCCATAAGCTTCGCTACCAGCCAGTTATTTGACAAACGCAGGATTCCGGCGATAACGCCTAAAATGGTGGCGGTTATGCAGGCTAGGAAAGCTACCAGAAGGGTATTTAGGATACCGACTAATGCCGCTCGCCGATTTGTAGACTGACTATTGTATTCAATTAGTGTCTGGTTAATGTCGTAGCCGGCAGGCGACCCTAAAAACTGGTATGAAATATTCAGACCGGCAGCAGCAAGATTACTGAATAAGTTGCTCATCAGATAAGCTATAACGCCCACTAGGACTATTAATGCTATAAACTGAAACGTGTAAGACCTATAACGCGTGTCATTAACCAGCGTCGACAGGCGGAACGAGCCCTTTGGTGGGTCGGTCAGTGTTGACATTGAGAAAGTCCCCGTGGAGCCAGCGTTAGTATTTACGTATTATAAAACAAGCCGCTTGGTTTTAACAGACATCTACCTTCAGGACATCTTTGACACTGTAACTAGTTAATTTGGCCCGAGATATACAAAGGGCGCGGGTAGTAACCCGCGCCCTTCTAATTACATTTAACGGAATGGTGGGCTATATAGCAAACCACCATCAGTCCACTGAGCATTTAGGCCACGGGCCAGCCCAATTGGTGTGGATTCACCAATATTCTGTTCGAAGATTTCACCATAGTTACCAGCAACAGACAGTGCTTGCATAGCCCAGTCTGCGTTTAAGCCAAGCATCTCTCCTAGAGTGCCCTCAGTACCCAACAGACGATTGATCTCGGGGTTATTAGTGCCCGCACCCATTTCTGCCATATTAGCAGATGTCACACCAAGTTCTTCTGCAGTGATAAGCGCATTCAGCGTCCAACGCACCACGTCACCCCATTCGTTGTCACCGTGACGAACAAGTGGGCCAAGGGGTTCTTTAGAAATGATCTCGGGCAACAGCATGTGATCGTCTGGGGCTTCAAATGTAGCTCGCGTGGAAGCAAGACCAGACGCATCTGTCGTATAAACGTCACATGCTTCTGACAAGTACTGCTGTTGCGCTTCCGCATTAGTTTCGATTGGTACTGGCTCATAGCTGATATTATTTGAACGGAAGAAGTCCGCCAAGTTCAGCTCAGTTGTCGTACCAGTTTGTATACAGACAGTTGCACCATCAAGATCTTTTGCTGATGACACACCTAATGCTTTTGGAACCATGAAGCCTTGGCCATCATAGTAGTTTACTCCAACGAATGTGAACTTTAGATCCACATCACGGCTGAACGTCCACGTAGTATTACGTGCAAGCATGTCAATTTCGCCCGAGGCAAGAGCCGTAAAGCGTGTTTTACCTGTGGTCGGGACAAATTCTACCGCAGTGGCATCACCGAGAACAGCAGCAGCGACGGCACGACAGACCGCAACATCAAAACCTTTCCATTCGCCATTTGCGTCTGGGGCAGCAAAGCCAACAAGACCAGTTGTTACGCCACAATTTAGTTTGCCACGTGCTTTCACATCATCCAGCGTACCAGCTGCTGCAACACCAGCCGTAAGGCCGGCAACAGTCAACGCGCCAAAGAGTACAGATTTTTTCATTTTTACCTCTTCCTGTTTTCAAGCCGCGTTTACGCGGCACCTACAACACGGCATATTTTTTATTACCGAGCCATTGGATATCAGACTTGGGTTTATCCCCAAATGATGAACAACACTCTTTCTGTAAAAGCCTTATAACGTCAAGGGAATTTGGTTAATAATTGACAAAATAGTATGCAAAATCAAACTTTATTTGGCACATTTCGACTACAAGGCGTGAATGGCATCAAAGAAAGATTTCGCATGGATATAGCTTGCTTTTTTTATGTTAGCAGCCTCTTGTGCCAATTCATCGGCACCCCACTGCTCTTCTTGCCAGATTTCATCAAGACGCGAAGCCGCCCAAATATCAACTGGCGTGGCATAATCATGTATAGTTGCGAAACCAAGCACCAAAGATCCACTAAGACTAACGAGATCATGGAACGAAGCTAACTCATATACAGAAAGAGAATGTGTAAGCTTCGAAAGTACGTTAAGGGCAATTTCATCTTGGGCTAAATGCATTAGCCCAATCCTTGGATGCAAACGTGCTCCCAAGGCATCTGCAGCCCATTCAATATACGGGTCCCAAACCGACGCCTGTCGCGAGGTTAGCGCACTAGGCCCTTCCGCACGGTAGCAAAGCAAATCAGCATCACCGTAAGATGCCAGCATATTCGCAACTTCCACTTTTTGTACTGCCACCTTATCAATGGCCACGTTTGCGGTGCTAGTAAAAGGCATAGACAGTGGGTCAATCAATTCCTGTTGTGCTTCCCATTCTACCGCGACTGCCTCTGCTAAGGCTCGGCTTGGCAAAACCATATCCGCCTTAGCTGGCGTTTTTAGAATACGCTCGTCCAATTTCACATACCAACAATTGCCAACTTTCTCAATTGTTGACCTTTTCCAAAAGCGTTTTGCTTTCCACTCGCTCATATTAACATTTCCAAGTATTTTTTTTGCAATGTCCAACATATTTCGCACAATTTAAGACAGGCGGTTGACAAAGACTCTGCTGCTACCAAAATCTTTGCTTGGGGTGTCAGCTCTTATAAAGGCTATCGAAAGGATCTTCAGATGCCATACTGTCAGTCCAACCAAATGTCTCCCAGCTTTGTTTCATGTGCTCAGGCAACGGAGCTATAATCGTAATTAATTTACGTGTTTCAGGATGTTCGAACCGAATCATTCGAGCATGAAGGTGCATTTTTTTTGAGATAATTCCTCCCAATTGTGCGCCCCAACCATTACCTAAATTTTCTTGGCTAGCCCCCCCATATTTGCCATCTCCAATAATAGGATGACCAATTTCGGCCATATGCGCACGCAACTGGTGTGTTCGCCCTGTCAAGGGTTCCAGAGCAACCCAAGCCGCACGGGAGGCAACTCTATAGAGAGTTGCATAGAGTGTATGCGCTCGTTTGGCACCGTGTGTCCTATCGATATCTTTTGGATGTACTGCAACCATTTTCTCACCCTCACCACTCCTTCCGTGGCCCGATGCTTTAACCAATCCATATTTAATTTCAGCCAAATAGGGAGTCGGTACACCAGCAACAAGAGCCCAGTAGATCTTACGTGTTTCACGATGCCTCATAGCTGCTGTGAGTATTTTGGCAGTCCCCCTTGTACGCGCCATCAACAAAACACCAGAGGTATCCCTATCAAGCCGGTGTACGAGACGCGGTTTTTCTTCAAGACCAAACCTCAACGCCTCCGCCATTCCATCAACATGGCGCGTTTGGCCAGATCCCCCTTGTGTTGCGAGCCCAGCCGGTTTGTTCAGAGCAATAATGGTATCGTCACGATAAATAATACAGGACTGTATTAGCTTTTTATCAGCCTCAGTTATGAATGTTCGAGTTACAACCGGTGCCGCAGTGTTTGGCAAAGGAGGAATGCGCACAGCTTGCCCTTCTTCAACGCGAGTAGACGATTTTACTCGGTTTCCATCGACCCGGCACTCCCCTTTACGACAAATTTTTTCAATCATGCCTTGGCTGATTTGGGGGTAACGCCTTTTAAACCAACGATCTAAACGCTGATCACCCTCGCCTTCAGCCACATAAACTGTCTGAACTCTACTCATGTCAGCACTTGTCTTGCCAAAAACAGCCCCCCTGCTAGCGCACCAATCGACAAAAACACTGATAGTAAAATATAGACACCAGCCTGCCAGATCTGACCACGCTCAATCATCGCCATAGTTTCAAGTGAAAACGCAGAAAATGTCGTGAAACTTCCCAGTACACCAGTCAAAGCAAAAGGGTTGAAATAGGTCAGTCCACGCTGGGCTGCCACAACAACAAAAAAACCCATTAACAGGGAACCAAGTACGTTTACCAGAATTATAGATAATGGAAAATCACTCGGTCCTAGGACACGTAGTAGTAAAGTGCCAGTCACCCAACGCAGTGACGCGCCTATGGCTCCACCCAGAGCGACGAGAGAAAGCGAAATGATCATAATCGGTCTCTCACCCTATCTGAGTTAAGAGTCAAGTTTGACGCTTAGCCCGTATCCGTGCAAAGTACTGTTGCCTTTTTTTTAAATCACGCTCAAACCCACGTTCAACAGGTTTATAAAAATCATACCTTTTCATTCCATCTGGAAAATAGTTTTGACCCGAAAACCCATCCGTTTCCTCATGGTCATAAGCATAACCTACACCATATCCTTGATCTTTCATCAGCACGGTTGGCGCATTAAGGATATGTTTAGGGGGCGACTTTGATCCAGTTCGTTGTGCGACAGCTTGGGCCCTTTTGAACGCTAAATATGTTGCATTTGATTTTGGGGCCAATGCTAAATAAACGACCGCTTGAGCAATTGCCAAATCTCCCTCTGGGCTACCCAATCGCTCATATGTTTCCCAGCATTGAAGGCAAACAGACTGCGCTTGCGGGTCAGCAAGACCAATATCTTCAACAGCCATACGCGTGATCCGCCGAGCTAGGAAACGTGGATCTTCTCCACCATCAAGTATTCGAGCCAACCAATAAAGTGCTGCATTTGGGTCTGAGCCTCGTACTGACTTATGCAATGCAGAAATAAAATTATAATGAGCATCACCGGACTTATCATATAATGCAGCGCGTTTCATTAACCGTGCCGCGAGCAATTTTTGATCAAGAGGCTCTGTTACATTCCACGCCATCACTTGTTCAATTAAATTTAACAGAGCGCGACCATCACCACTAGCCATCTCAAGTAAACTCACGCGCGCAGCCGGATCAAGAGGCAAAGCGTGATCCATCTCCTGTTCAGCACGCCGAGCAATTAGTTCAAGGTCCTCCAAGTTAAGCTGCTCCAAGACCATAACTTGTGAACGACTAAGCACCGCCGCGTTCAACTCAAAGCTTGGATTTTCAGTTGTAGCACCAACTAATAGGATTGTTCCATCCTCCATGTATGGTAGGAATCCATCCTGCTGCGCTTTATTAAATCTGTGGATCTCGTCAACGAAAAGAAGGGTCCCTTGACCATTTCTTCGTCTGACCTTTGCAGCCTCAAATACCTTTTTGAGGTCTGCCTTACCCGTGAACATGGCGCTAATCTGCACAAAATGAAGATTAGTTTCCTTCGCAAAAAGAGTGGCAATCGTTGTCTTACCTACTCCCGGCGGCCCCCAAAAAATAATTGAACTAAGTACATCGGACTTTAACATATTTGTCAGAGGAGATTCTACTCCTAGCAACTGCAATTGGCCTACGACTTCATTTAGATTTTTAGGACGCAGGCGATCTGCTAGTGGTTGGTGACCACTATCAACTGGCATATCCGAAGCAAAAAAATCAGCCATTAAAGTTTCCAAGTAGTATTCATTTTATTCCAGAAAAAATAAAAGAACGCTACACAACATTCCATTGTAATCAAAGTATCCAATTATAATGTAAAATACACGAGATATGTTATTAGGAAATCAGCGCCCCTAAACGAAAAAACCCCCGCCTAAGCGAGGGTATATCAAGCTCAAGTTAACCAAGATTTACTCGTCGGTAGAATCTTCCGAAGCAACTCGTGCCTTGTCCGCTGCACCTTTAGCGTCACGGTCTCGGTCTACCAACTCAATAATCGCCATAGGGGCCATATCTCCATAGCGAAAACCTGCTTTTAAGACGCGTACGTAGCCCCCTTGCCGTCCAGCGTACCGCGGGCCTAAAACATCGAAGAGTTTCGTTACGTATTGGTCTTCCTTCAATTTTGAGGAAACCTGACGACGAGCGTGAAGATCACCACGTTTTGCCAGAGTGATCATCTTTTCAATGATCGGGCGCAGTTCTTTTGCCTTTGGTAAAGTTGTTTTAATTTGCTCATGTTCAATGAGCGAACCGGCCATGTTTGAGAATAAGGCCTTACGGTGTTCATGGGTCCGATTTAAGCGGCGGTAACCACGTGCGTGACGCATTTTATATCTCCAAATATTACCCTCTACGGGTGATTTTACTTTGTCTGGCAGGCGATGCGTGTCACCTACTCTCCTTGGGGCTTGTCGCCCAGTGCAGCTGCCGAGTCATTTTAAGGGAAACACCTTGGCAGTCAGCAATCTAAAAATTATCTTCAAATTTCTTAGCCAATTCCTCAATATTATCTGGCGGCCAGTCTTCTACATCCATGCCAAGGTGGAGCCCCATACCTGAAAGTACCTCTTTAATTTCATTCAACGACTTACGGCCGAAGTTTGGCGTACGAAGCATTTCAGCCTCTGTCTTTTGTATTAGGTCTCCGATATACACAATATTATCGTTTTTCAGGCAATTGGCTGATCGAACTGAAAGTTCCAATTCATCAACCTTTTTCAACAGAAGTGGGTTAAATTCTAAGCCATCATCATCGTCTTGACGCGACGCACTTTCCGGCTCATCAAAGTTGACAAAAATTCCCAACTGATCTTGCAGTATACGCGCTGCAAAAGCTACAGCATCGTCTGGTGATAGGGAGCCATCTGTTTCAACTTTCATCGTCAACTTGTCATAATCCAACACTTGGCCTTCACGAGTTGGCTGAACCTCATAGCTTGCTTTTTTAACAGGCGAATAAATGGCATCGATTGGGATCAAACCAATGGGCGCATCTTCCGGTTTGTTTTTATCAGCTGAAACGTAACCCTTACCTGTATTTACGGTTAATTCCATAAAAACGTCCGCGCCGTCATCGAGGTGACATATTACATGGTCACGATTCAAAATTTCGATGCCCGCACTTTCAGATATATCACCTGCAGTCACCACACCTGGACCTTTAGCCGAGATTGAAAGCCGCTTCGGACCTTCAACTTCCATCTTCAAGCTTACACCTTTTAAATTTAAAATGATGTCGGTAACGTCTTCTCGAACACCAGCAACACTAGAAAACTCATGTAAAACATTATCTATTTGTACTGACGAAATAGCAGCACCCTGTAACGAGCTCATCAGCACTCGACGTAGAGCGTTCCCCATAGTCAAGCCAAACCCCCGTTCAAGCGGCTCTGCCACTATGGTAGCTTGGCGAGCCGGCTCGTTCCCGGGTTTAACTTCTAGTTGTAGTGGCTTTATTAATTCTGCCCAATTTTTGTGGATCATGCATCCCTCCATTCTTGTCCGCACGCCATGTCCTAACGCGCCGACTCCCGAGGCTTCAAAGAAGCGGAGTGAAGAATTGCGACATACAATACTCCACGATCTGTCTATTAGTAATCAGACACGGCGGCGCTTTGGTGGGCGACAACCATTATGAGCCATCGGAGTCACATCACGAATCGAGGTGATATTAAACCCGGCAGCAGCTAAAGCTCGGAGGGCCGATTCACGTCCTGAACCTGGTCCTTGAACCTCGACCTCAATTGTTTTAACACCATGTTCCTGTGCTTTTTTTCCTGCATCTTCTGCAGCCATTTGAGCGGCGTAAGGTGTAGATTTACGTGATCCTTTAAAACCCATAGTTCCAGCAGAGGACCATGCAATAGCATTGCCTTGCACATCAGAAATGAGAATTTTGGTGTTATTAAACGATGAATCAACATGTGCTACTCCCGCAGCAATGTTTTTGGAGACCTTGCGTTTGGTCTTGCGTGTATCGCGTGCCATCAATGCGTCCCCTTATTTCTTCTTGCCGGCAATGGCCTTAGCAGGGCCTTTGCGGGTGCGAGCATTAGTATGAGTGCGCTGGCCACGAACGGGTAAGTTCCGACGATGCCGTAAACCCCGGTAGCAGCCAAGATCCATCAAGCGCTTGATATTCATTTGCGTGTCTCGGCGCAAATCACCCTCAACGGTAAAGTGCCCGTCAATGTGTTCGCGAATTTTCAAAATTTCCGCATCACTCAGTTCATTTACACGTCGACCATAATCGATGCCAACAGCTTCACAGATTTTTTGAGCGGATGAGTTTCCAATGCCTGTGATATAAGTCAGTGCAATAGGTACTCGTTTAGCTGTGGGAATATTAACCCCTGCAATACGTGCCACTTAGCGTATTCCTCTTTGTTGCGAGCCCGTAATACCAGGCCCTTTTTTCACAAATGCCACCCAAGATTATTGCTCCTGAACCGCATGAAATTAGGTGGTCTGGCCAAGTAACTTATGGCCATTGATTCTACTTCCAAGTGGCGAGGAATAGGCTTTGATCCAATGGCCGTCAACCCCACTTCAATACCTCACTCAGTCCCATCTCAAACTGGCTTAATTTGCCAGACATACGACATTAAGAATTAGGGATAAATAATAAAAATACTATTTCAACACTTTTGCTATTTCCGCTTTGACTACACCCATGTCCAACAAGCCATTTACTCTGGAAAGTTGGTTTTTGGCATAAAAGTAGCCAATCAGTGGCGATGTTTTCTTGTAATATTCCATTAGACGATTTTTAAGGCTTTTTTCATTGTCGTCTGCACGACGGACAAAGCTGTCGGCAGCCCCACAATTAGTACAGAAATTGTTTCTAGGGATTGGCTTGGTGTTATCGTTGTAAACTTCACCACATCCCGCACAGGTTGAACGTGCTGTAATTCTTGCAACAAGAGCGTCATCATCAACTTCCATCTCTATCACAGCATCAAGCACTTTACCTTTTTCACACAGTAAATCATTTAGCGCATCAGCTTGTGCCAATGTTCGTGGAAAACCATCAAAAATAAAACCATTTGACTCAGTTTTATCAAGCTTCTCTCGGATCAAACCAATCACAATCTCATCTGTAACAAGTGCTCCGCGAGCCATTACGTCGGCAACTATCCGACCCATCTCTGAGCTACTATCTTTAGCCTCACGAAGCATATCACCAGTAGAGAGCTGCACCATGCCGCGTTCTTCTACGAGGTAGCGAGCTTGAGTCCCTTTACCCGCGCCCGGTGGGCCCAGCAAAATGATATTCATCGACGCACGGGGCTCCGTTTTTTACGACCCTTGGCGCCTTTACCCCGTAATTGAGACTTCTCAATCAAACCCTCATACTGATGCGCCAATAGATGGCTTTGTGCTTGTTGAATCGTATCCATAGTAACAGAAACAACAATCAAAACCGACGTACCTCCAAAATAAAATGGTATAGCGAACTGGCCCCTAAGTATTTCAGGTAAAAGACACACTGCGGCCAAATACGCAGATCCTAAGACGAGCACGCGATTAACCACATATTCTAGATACTCTGCAGTCTTTTTTCCGGGGCGTATACCAGGCACAAAGCCATTCTGGTTTTTTAGATTATCCGCGACATCATCAGGTTTAAAACTAACATTAAAAGTGTAAAAGTATGCGAAAAATACTATCATCAGAACAAAAAATGCCAAATATAAAGGCTGCCCAGGACCGAAATTTGCCAATAACCAACTCATAATGGGATTGGTCGAGTTGCCAGAGAATGTGCTAATTGTAATAGGCAACAACAAAAGAGATGAAGCAAAAATAGCTGGGATAACGCCCGCAGGATTTACTTTGACCGGCAAGTGACTGGAGCCACCGTCATAAACCTTCATACCTACTTGACGGCGAGGATATTGAATATGGATTTTGCGCAATGCCCGCTCCATAAAAACAACAAACATAATTGTCGCTATAACCATCACCAGCACACCTACAATAACTGCAGGGCTGATCGCCCCAGATCGGCCAGAAGCAAAAAATTGAGCTATTGCAGCAGGAACTTCCGCAATGATACCAACAAAAATAATCAACGAAATCCCATTGCCTATGCCACGTGCGGTGATTTGCTCACCAAGCCACATAAGAAACATAGTACCACCAACTAGTGTTATCAGACAGGCCATGCGAAAGAACATGCCTGGTTCCGTTACCAAATCACCGGACTCTAAAGATACAGCCAAGCCGTAAGCCTGAAGAGTAGCCAATGCCACCGTTCCGTACCGAGTGTATTGATTGATTTTCTTGCGGCCTTGTTCGCCTTCTTTCTTGAGTTGTTCAAGCTTAGGTACCATCGAAGTCAAGAGCTGAATAATAATAGAAGCCGAAATATATGGCATTATGCCTAGGGCAAAAATTCCCATGCGACCCAGTGCGCCACCAGTGAACATGGAAACCATGCCACCAATCCCTTGCCCGGCGCTTTCCATAAACTCCCGAAGAGCCGCACCATCAATGCCAGGCACAGGAATAAAAGTTCCTAATCGGTAGACTATAAGCAAACCGAGAGTGAACAAAATACGGTTACGCAGGTCAGTGGCTTTACCAAGAGCGCTCCAGCTCGTGTTTGCGGCCATATTCTCAACAGCAGATACCATACGGGTAATGTCCTTTAGCAAAAACGCTGCCCAAACCGTCTTCGAGCGGGGGCAGCGTAATGAAAACTTGATCTTATGTAAGCGTCTTAGGCACGGCTCACAAGCAGTGATTACGGCTTAATCAGTCGCTGCCGAAGTAACAACAAGTGTTCCACCGGCTTTTTCAACAGAATCGACAGCAGATTTAGAGGCACCAGTAACTTGCAACTTAACCTTACTTTTAATTTCGCCCTTAGCTAAAACTCTAATACCATCAAGCTTACGCCGCACAATGCCAGATGCAATCAAAGCATCTTCAGTAATGGCTGCACTGGCGTCAATTTTACCCAAATCAATAAACTTTTGTATCAATCCAATATTGATTACTGCAAAGGCTTTGCGGTTAGGCTTATTAAAACCACGCTTAGGTAACCGTTGATATAAGGGCATTTGACCACCTTCGTAGCCATTAATTGCCACACCAGAACGAGATTTCTGTCCTTTGATACCACGCCCCCCCATCTTACCGGTACCAGAGCCAACACCACGGCCCACCCGTTTCTTCGGCTTGCTTGCGCCTGGGTTATCATGAAGTTCGTGCAGTTTCATATCGCTTCTCCTTAGCCGGACACACCCCCGAAGCGGAATGGGCGGACACAGCATATTATTGTGATTCCTTTGACCGTAGTGGTCTGTTTGGGATATAGACTCGGAAGCTAACCCGTTCAAGGCCCGAACTTAGTAAACATTATATAATATAGAAAGACATAAAAATTCGATTAAACTAAATCAAGGTATTATGATATGAAATACCTATCAAATCCATCTAAGCAAAATAGAACCTACCATGATTTGATTAGTAGTTATAAAATAAAATCCAGAAGACGGATTTGAAATCGCGGACATGACTAGCCACTCGTACACTAAAAATTATTAATAGGTTGGTGGAGTTTTTGAATCCTATCAGTTGCCATGATATCTAACCAAAAGACCAAGAACCTGATAGAAATAAAAAAGACTAATAGAGTGTATTGGCCTTTTTAAGAGTTTTACTGGATAGCACTATTTTTTTTAAAATTTAACCTTTTTCTTCAATAATTTCGACCATATGAGGAATTGAATTAACCATTCCTCTTACTGAGGGCGTATCTTCCAGCTCTCTGGTTTTATGCATTTTGTTCAGACCAAGACCCACTAGCGTCGCGCGTTGTTTCGCAGGACGCCTAATTGGAGAGCCAATTTGTTTTACAACAATCGTTTTAGCCATGGTTCTCAAACCTCTTCAGTCACTGGTGCCGTATTAACGACTGGTGCTTCGTCGCGTTTGGGCAAAATTTCGGATACCTTCTTACCTCGTCGCTGAGCCACGCTCCGAGGAGATTGTTCTTTTTTCAGTCCGTCTATTGTGGCACGGATCATATTGTATGGGTTTTGCGAACCAATGGACTTAGACACAACATCCTTTACTCCAAGCATCTCAAACACAGCACGCATTGGGCCGCCGGCAATGATGCCAGTACCTTCAGGCGCTGTCCTCATCACAACTTTCCCAGCTCCATGACGACCTGCCATATCGTGGTGGAGAGTACGCCCTTCGCGCAATTGAACACGTATCATCTGCCGTTTAGCTTGCTCAGTAGCTTTCCTAATAGCCTCAGGTACTTCTTTGGCTTTACCTTTTCCAAAACCAACACGGCCTTTTTGATCACCGACTACGACGAGAGCGGCAAAGCCAAATCTTTTACCACCCTTTACGGTTTTAGAGACGCGATTAATCGCGACTAGGCGATCCGAAAATTCCGGAGAATCGTCCCTGTCACGACGAGGACCCCTGCGGTTGTTATCACGTTCTGCCATGAGACATTCCTTTAAAGTGGCTTTTTGCCTTTTGTACCAATCCTAGTGGGAAATCACCCCTGGATCATCGGGACCGCACGACCGCAATCCACAAATATTAAATTTTTAAGCCGCCTTCACGAGCCGCCTCTGCTAGCGCCTTCACCTTACCGTGGAAAAGAAAGCCACCCCGATCAAAATAAGCAGCGTCTACTCCAGCTTTTTTTGCTCGTTCTGCAATTGCCGTACCAACCTTAGCCGCTGCGGCAACATTGTTTTGACCAACAACGCCGAGATTCTTCTCAAGTGTTGATGCCGCAGCTAGTGTCACTCCTTGAGCGTCATCGATCAGTTGAACACTGATGTTCCTGTTAGAACGGTGAACACTTAGGCGAGGGCGCCCCGCGTTAACCTTGCTAAGTTTGTTCCGGACGCGCAGGCGGCGCTTGAGGAACAGAGTCCGTTTGCTATTTGCCATGTGTCTGGTCCTTACTTTTTCTTGCCTTCCTTACGGAAGATAAATTCACCTTTGTAACGAATTCCTTTACCCTTGTAGGGCTCGGGTTTTCGCCATTCACGAATATTTGCAGCAACCTGCCCTACCAACTGTTCGTCAATGCCTTCAACCACAATTTCTGTCTGCTTCGGCGCGGTAACCGTGACACCGGCAGGTGGAGAATAGTCGACATCATGGGACAACCCAAGATTTAATCTTAAGGAGTTACCCTGCATTGAAGCGCGATAACCAACGCCCTGTATTTCAAGCTCTTTTTTAAAACCGTCAGTTACACCAGTCACTAAATTAGCAACCATAGTGCGAGACATACCCCATTGTTGACGAGCTCGCTTCGAAGAACCTCGTGGGCTTACGGTTACTGCATTTCCTTCAACCATAATACTAACATCGTCAGTCGCTTTAAACGAACGTTTACCTTTTGGCCCTTGGACCTCAATCATCTGCCCGGAGACAGATGCGGAAACGCCGGATGGTAATTCCACTGGTTTTTTACCGATACGTGACATCTGTGCCCCCTAGAAAATCGTACAGAGTACTTCACCACCAATATTGTGGCTGCGAGCACTTGAATCAGACATAACACCCTTAGAGGTGGAGACAATCGACACGCCTAGCCCCTGACGGACGGACGGAATGTCATTGACGCCCATATAAACACGACGACCAGGCTTTGACACCCTTTTCAGTTCGCGAATTACAGGTTCGCCTTCGTAATACTTCAAGCTAATTTCAATGGCTGGATGGCCACCATTACCTTTTGTTTCTTCAAAGCCGCGAATGTAACCTTCATCTGCAAGCACTTCTAAAACACGAACTCTAAGTTTCGACGCTGGGGTTGAAACCACAGATTTACCACGCATTTGACTGTTGCGGATGCGGGTAAGCATATCAGCGATAGGATCATTCATATCTTTCTCCCCTTTACCAGCTAGACTTAACTAAGCCAGGAATTTGGCCAGCAGAGCCAAGTTCCCGCAGCGCAATCCGACTGATCTTGAGCTTGCGATAATAAGCATGCGGACGCCCAGTCAGTTGACAACGGTTATGAAGCCGTACAGCAGAACTATTTCTTGGTAATTTCGCCAATTTCAATGAAGCTCGAAAACGATCTTCCATTGGGTTATTTTCATCACTAATAATTGCTTTGAGTTCCGCCCGTTTAGTTGCATATTTCTTTACTAGCTTTTCGCGCTTCACTTCACGCGCGATCATGGATTTTTTTGCCATATCTTTGTCCTCAGCGCTTACGAATTGAAGGGCATGTTAAAATGCTTCAGCAAAGCTTTTGCTTCAGCATCGGTTTTAGCAGTTGTGGTAATAACGATATCCATTCCCCAGTTCTCATCAACCTTATCGAAGTCAATTTCAGGGAATACTAGATGTTCCTTCATTCCCATAGCATAGTTACCACGCCCATCAAAAGACTTTCCTGAAACACCACGAAAATCTCGGATGCGAGGCATTGCAATGGTAATAAGCCGATCTAAAAAATCGTACATGCGGTCGCCACGAAGAGTCACTTTGGCTCCTAAGGGCATATCTTCACGCACCCGAAAACCAGCAATAGACTTTTTAGCTGTTGTTGTTAGAGCTTTTTGTCCAGCGATCGAGGTTAGGTCTTCTTGGGCAGACTTTGCTTTTTTACTATCGCGTACCGCTTCTGCACCACATCCTATGTTCAGAACAACCTTATCCAAGCGCGGTATTTGCATATCGTTCTTGTAGCCAAACTCTTCTCTCATAGATGAGCGGATGGTTTCGCGATATTGCGTCTTAAGACGCGGTTTGTAGTTCGCCGTGTCCAGCATCAAATCACATCCCCAGTTGTTTTAGCAAATCGAACCTTCTTATCTCCGTCTATTTTAAAGCCAACCCGTGTAGCCTTCCCCTTGGCGTCTAAAATGGCTAGATTGGATAAATCCACCGGCATCGCCTTTGGAATACGCCCACCTTGGGTAGTCTGGCTCTGACGAGTGGCCCTAATAAAAATGTTCAGGCCGTCTACAATGGCTTTGTTAGACTTAGGATCAATAGATGAAATAGTCCCTTCTTTCCCTTTGTCTTTACCCGACAACATAACAACTTTATCGCCTGTTTTTAGCTTCGCGGCCATTAGAGAACCTCCGGAGCTAGGGATATAATTTTCATAAAGTTCTTACCACGTAATTCTCGAACCACAGGGCCAAAAATGCGGGTGCCAATGGGTTCGTTATTATTATTCAGGATAACTGCTGCATTTCTGTCGAACCTAATGGCTGTACCGTCGTCACGACGCACTTCCTTCGCCGTGCGTACAACAACTGCTTTCCGGACGTCGCCTTTTTTAACGCGGCCTCTCGGGATAGCTTCCTTTACCGACACAACGATTACGTCACCAACGGATGCATATTTACGCTTGGAACCACCTAACACCTTGATACACTGCACACGGCGAGCGCCGCTATTGTCAGCAACATCCAAGTTGGTTTGCATCTGGATCATTTGTTTCTCCCGACCTTTGAGGGGCTATACGTGCCTTGTCCCCAGGGTTTCGATTTATGCTAAGAGCAACGAAGTTTTAGTTAAGCTTCGAGCACTTCCCAGCGTTTTGTTTTTGACTTTGGGGCGCACTCTACAATACGAACAGAGTCCCCAACCTTAAAAATATTTTTCTCATCATGAGCCCTATACTTTTTGGACTTCCGAATGGTCTTTTTCAAAACCGGGTGCGTAAAGCGGCGCTCTACGGAAACAGTAACTGTCTGGGCGTTGGCATCGGATGTCACGGTGCCGGTTAAAATACGCTTTGGCATATCGTGCTTTCCTTATTCCGCAGCTTTTGAGGCTTGTTCATTTAGGATCGTCTTCACACGAGCAGCGTCACGCCGCGCGCCTCGCAAACGCGAAGGGTTTTCTAACTGACCAGTAGCTTGCTGAAACCTCAGGTTAAAAGCCTCTTTTTTCAGGCTCGCTAAATCATCTCGTAATTGATCGGGAGTTTTATCCCGGAGTTCCTTGGCGTTCATTCGCCTATTCCTTTCGACATCACAAGGGAGCTGCATTCAAGCGTAACTCTGATTCTTGTGGAGTGGGCAATTGAGGCGCGTATAGAGACGGTTTACGGACTTGGCAAGAGTGTTTGATAGAAATACGCTACTATTATCAGTTTCGGAACATATCTATTGATTGTGAGCTTTCATGACAAAAATTACTTCACTTTTTGCTACCCGTCTTTACCAATCTACACTGTTAGAACAAAGTCCCCTAATAGACTTAACCGAACTATCCATCAGCTGCTACAGAATAGCAGAAGACGACATAGCTGGTCAGGAATGGTGCGAAGCACAAGGTTATCCTGGATACACTTCTTATGCCTCACTTAACGATCTACCTTGGAGGTTTCCCATCTTTGCTGATTTGGTCAAACTACTCGAAACCCATGTTACCACATTTGCCGCAGAGCTAGCATTCGATTTAGGTGAAAGAAAACTCACTCTAGACAGCATATGGATCAATATTCTTCCTGAAGGTGGTATACACACTGGGCATATTCATCCACATTCAGTTATCTCTGGTACAATCTACGTGGTAATGCCAAAAGGAGCATCGACACTAAAATTTGAAGATCCACGGCTACCTATGATGATGGCGGCCCCACAAAAGGCCGAAGATGCACCCGAAGATTTACAACAATTCCACTATGTAACACCATCCATTGGGGATGTACTACTGTGGGAAGGCTGGCTGCGCCATGAGGTCCCAATGAACCTAGCCGAAGAAGAGCGAATATCAGTATCATTTAATTTTGGCTGGGGATAAACTGACTTAGGGCATGCTACAAAAGGCTTACAACAAGTTGAGTATCCCATTTTATAGTTTTTTTGTAAAATTAGTTGATCGTTTGACAAGACGAATGATGGGAAATAGGGACTGGGGCCTTTGGCATTATTTAATAACAGTTGAGTATGATTTACCATATAAAACTTAAATGAGTTCATAAACGCCCAATATTGAAATCATTTTCAAAAAATAAGTCGTAATGAGATTATAGCATGATTCAAAAATAAAAACCCTGACACTTTCGTGCAAGGGTTTTTTTAAAGTATCATGCAAGTTTGAACCGTTGTTATACCAAAAAACATTTTGTATTTTTCAGTTAACTAGTTAAATTACCAATCCTCGCGAACGATAACGCGCGTCTTAATCGGCAGCTTCATTGCAGCAAGGCGTAATGCCTCACGAGCAGTATCATCGTTGACACCGTCGATCTCAAACATCACACGCCCAGGTTTAACCTTGGCGGCCCACCGGTCTACCGAACCTTTTCCCTTACCCATACGAACTTCAATGGGTTTGGCCGTCACAGGCACATCAGGGAAAATACGAATCCAGACCCGTCCCTGTCGTTTCATATGACGTGTCATAGCACGACGGGCCGCCTCTATTTGGCGAGCTGTAACTCTCTCTGGTTCAATAGCTTTTAGCCCATAAGTACCAAAATTGAGATCAGATCCACCCTTAGCAAGCCCCTTTATAGAGCCCTTAAACTGTTTGCGGAACTTAGTGCGCTTTGGTTGAAGCATTATAATAACCCTCTTTTAGCGTCGACCGCCTGCACCGCGAGGTGCTGGGCCGTCCTGGAGTTCCTGTGCTTTACGGTCACGCGCCTGAGGATCATGCTCCATGATTTCACCTTTAAAGATCCAAGTTTTGATCCCAATGATACCATAAGCAGTTGTTGCCTCGACGTGTGCGTAATCTATGTCAGCTCTTAAAGTATGTAGAGGTACTCGACCCTCTCGATACCATTCAGTTCGTGCAATCTCTGCCCCGCCAAGGCGGCCAGCGACGTTAACACGAATACCTAAGGCACCCATGCGCATAGCATTTTGTACAGCACGTTTCATAGCACGCCGGAACGAAACTCGCCGCTCTAGTTGCTGTGCAATACTTTCGCCAACCAATGCCGCGTCTAACTCAGGCTTCCGTACTTCAACTATATTTAAGTGTAGCTCGCTATCTGTCAGACTAGCGAGTTTCTTACGAAGACCCTCAATATCAGCACCTTTTTTGCCTATTATAACACCAGGACGTGCCGTATGAATTGTGACGCGACACTTTTTGTGCGGACGCTCTATTATCACACGAGCGACGCCTGCCTGATGACACTCTTTTTTGATAAATTCGCGAATTTTAAGATCTTCAAGCAGAAGATCACCATAATCCTTCGTGTCGGCATACCAGCGGCTATCCCAGGTGCGGTTCACCTGCAAGCGCATGCCAATTGGATTGACTTTATTACCCATCAGACTTGTTCCTCCACTTGACGCACCTTAATAGTAATCTCAGCAAAGGGCTTCATTATCTTACCAAAACGACCTCGTGCCCGAGGTCGGCCGCGTTTGAGAGTCATATTCTTTCCTACCCATGCCTCTGCAACTACCAGCTCGTCCACATCGAGATTATGGTTATTTTCCGCGTTAGCGATGGCAGACTGCAAGCACTTTTTAACGTCTTGAGCAATCCGCTTTTTGGAGAAGGTCAAGTCGGTCAGAGCTTTATCAACTTTCTTCCCACGTATCATTGCTGCCACGAGGTTTAGTTTCTGCGGTGAAGTACGTAACATACGGGTTTTAGCCATAGCTTCATTGTCTGCCACACGACGTGGATTTGAAACCTTACTCATTTGCGTTTCGCCTTTTTATCTGCAGCGTGACCATAATAAGTCCGCGTAGGCGAATATTCACCGAACTTTTGTCCAATCATTTCTTCAGACACATTCACTGGAATGTGTTTGCGGCCATTATAGACACCAAACGTCAATCCCACAAACTGCGGCAGAATTGTCGATCGTCTTGACCAAATTTTGATTACTTCATTGCGACCGCTTTCGCGCGAAGCTTCCGCTTTCTTCAGCACGTAGCTGTCGACAAACGGACCTTTCCAAACAGAACGAGACATATTTTAGCGCCCTTTCTTCTTGGCGTGACGAGAGCGGATAATCAGCTTTTGCGACGCTTTGTTTTTGTTGCGAGTACGAGCACCTTTTGTCGGTTTGCCCCACGGCGAAACAGGGTGACGGCCACCAGATGTACGACCTTCACCACCTCCGTGTGGGTGATCAATCGGATTCATTACAACTCCGCGAACACTTGGCCGTATGCCCTTATGACGCATTCTGCCAGCTTTTCCGTAATTCTGATTGCTGTTGTCTGGATTCGAAACGGCACCAACAGACGCTCTACATTCTTGCCTGACCAGTCGTAATTCGCCCGAAGACAAGCGGACCTGAGCATAGCCACCATCACGACCCACGAACTGAGCATATGTGCCAGCAGCACGCGCAATTTGGCCACCTTTTCCTGGCTTTAACTCAATATTGTGAACAATCGTTCCAATAGGCATACCGGAAAAAGGCATTGAGTTTCCTGGTTTGATATCCGCTTTCATCGATGAAACTATTTGATCACCTACAGCCAGCCTCTGTGGCGCCAAAACGTAGGTCTGCTCTCCATCTTCATACTTGACGAGAGCTATGAACGCCGTTCTGTTAGGATCATATTCTATGCGTTGGACTGTTGCCAACACGTCGAGTTTATTACGCTTGAAATCGACGATCCGATAGAGGCGCTTTGCGCCACCACCAGTACGGCGCATCGTAATCCGTCCGGTATTGTTCCTTCCGCCAGACTTAGTCAAACCCTGTGTAAGTGATTTGACTGGGCGGCCTTTCCAAAGCTCCGAACGGTCGATCAGTACCAGCCCACGCTGGCCCGGCGTCGTCGGTTTATACGACTTGAGTGCCATGATTGCTGTCTTCCGTTTGCTATATTAAGAGAAAAACTTCTCTTTGGTTATAGGCCCCCTTAGGTGCCCGAGTTAAGTTATTCAGTTTGATGTCGAAACATAATTTATGAACAAAGTGACTATATAGACGAATCTTTGTCGCCACTTGTGGCTCCCTGTAGAAGACTGATTAAACAGGGTCAAGCAATAAGGCTAAAAAGAACGTTAACAGAGCCAACGAATAGAGCTAAAAACAAGCTTAAAAATTCTTAAATACCGGCAAGCAAAAGTGATTTTAAAAGTCTAATTGACTCCACTTAAATTTGCACAGTTGATTATACAAATAGCAAATCCAACTCTCCAACAAAACATGTATCAGGCTTTTATCCGTAGCAGGCAAATAGGCTAGAAGGAGGCCAAATCTCTGGGGGATCCAGCCGAGGAAATTTCCAAAAAGAACCAGAAACACGATAGAAGATATCAATATTCTTTATACAATGATTGCTAATCTAAAAAACCCCGTCGATTTCTCAAACGGGGCCTTGTATAGATTTTTGTTTAACTAAAATCTATAAACCGGTACTCACATCAATTGTGTTACCATCTTCCAATGTCACATACGCTTTTTTTACATCCTTGCGCTTACCCAACGAACCACGAAACCGCTTTACTTTACCCTTCGTGATAGTTGTATTTACAGCCTTCACTTTAACGCCAAATAAAGCCTCAACTGCCTCTTTGATCATCGGTTTATTGCTATCAATAGCGACTTCAAAGACGATCGCACCGTTCTCGGACGACATTGTCGCTTTTTCGGTAATAATCGGCTTGCGGATTATATCATAATGTTCTGCCTTGGCACTCATTTCAATCGAGCCTCCAGTGCTTCGATACCTGCTTTAGTGATCACGAGGGTGTCACGCTTAAGAATATCATATACGTTTGCTCCCATCGATGGCAAGATATCCAAACCTTCGATATTACGTGCTGCTTTGAGGAAATCTTCATTAACTGAAGCACCATCAATCACCAGTGTGCGTTTCCAGCCAAGACTTTTAATCTGCCTAGCTAATGCCGCTGTTTTGCCTGAAGTAGCTGCATCTTCTATAACAACCAGTTCGCCTGCTGCCATTTTGGCTGACAGAGCGTGCTTGAGGCCAAGTTTACGAAGCTTCTTAGGTAGATCATGCCCATGCGACCGAACAACTGGTCCTTTATAAATTCCCCCACCTCGAAAGATAGGAGCAGAGCGTGCACCGTGCCGAGCACCACCGGTTCCTTTCTGGCGATAGATTTTCTTAGTAGAATAGTTCACTTCAGAACGTGTTTTAACCTTGTGCGTTCCAGCTTGGGCGTTGTTACGTTGCCAACGAACCATTCGGTGCAATATATCTGCACGTGGCTCCAAGCCAAATAAGTCTGCATCAAGCTCAATATTCCCAGATTTGGCACCGTCAAGTTTAATTACATCGAGTTTCATGCTTCACCACCTTCTGCAGGTGTCTCGTCCACTGCGGTTTCGGGAGTTGGAACTGCTGTTGATTTTAAAGCCGCGGGTAACGGCACTCCATCAGGCAATCGCTTTTTTACAGCGTCTTTTACTGTAACCCACCCACCCTTGGATCCGGGAACAGCTCCCTTGATCATAATAAGACCACGATCAACGTCTGTTTTTACAACTTCCAAGTTTTGAGTGGTGACACGGGCAGCTCCCATGTGACCTGCCATTTTTTTTCCTTTAAAAACTTTACCAGGATCCTGACACTGCCCAGTAGAACCGTGTGAGCGGTGCGAAATTGAAACACCATGTGTAGCTCGCAACCCACTAAAATTATGACGTTTCATAGCACCAGCAAAACCCTTGCCGATCGAAGTACCGGACACATCTACTTTCTGACCTTCTAGAAAGTGTTCCGCCGACAACTCTTCACCAACGCCAATCAAATTGTCCTCAGTAACGCGGAATTCAACCAGTTTACGTTTAGGTTCAACCTTTTGAGCGGTAAAATGACCACGCATGGCTTGACTAACGCGTTTAACTTTTGGAGACCCCGCACCCAGTGTGACTGCAGTATAGCCATCTTTATCAGACGTTCGATTACCAACAACCTGCAGTCCATCCAGCTGTAAAACAGTCACGGGAATCTGTTTTCCATCATTCATGAATAGACGGGTCATACCGACTTTTTTTGCAAGTATTCCAGAGCGCATTTTTCTTAACCCTCCTTAAGACTGCAACTTAATCTCGACATCCACACCAGCCGCTAGGTCGAGCTTCATGAGCGCGTCCACCGTCTGGGGAGTCGGATCAACTATATCAAGCAGGCGCTTATGCGTCCTAATTTCAAACTGGTCACGAGACTTCTTATCAACATGAGGACCACGCAACACTGTATATTTTTCGATCTTATTCGGTAGTGGAATAGGACCACGGACAGATGCACCAGTACGTTTAGCCGTATTTACGATCTCTTGTGTGGACGTATCCAACACACGATAATCAAACGCCTTCAAACGGATGCGGATATTTTGGCTTTGCATTGCCATTATCGGATTCCCTTATTCGGGTCTTTCAGCGGAGAGGAGGAGCTTCGCTCATCGAAATCCCTCTTCGCACCGTTCATTCTATAGCCGTGAATTTGTGTACGCACAAAATCCGTGAGTAAAGGTGCACCTCGGCGGTGCACCCATTGATTCTTAGTCAGTAATCTTGGAAACCACTCCAGCACCTACAGTTCGCCCACCTTCACGGATAGCAAACCGAAGGCCTTGTTCCATGGCGATTGGAGCAATCAGCTCAACACCAAACGAGACATTATCACCCGGCATGACCATTTCGGTACCCTCAGCAAGCTGAACCGTGCCTGTGACGTCTGTTGTACGAAAATAAAACTGAGGCCGGTAATTTGCAAAGAATGGAGTGTGACGGCCGCCCTCTTCCTTTGTCAAAATATAGGCCTCTGCCTCAAACTTGGTGTGTGGGTTAACAGAACCAGGCTTGCAAAGAACCTGCCCACGCTCCACAGCTTCACGATCAATACCGCGCAGCAACGCGCCGATATTATCACCAGCCTCGCCTCGATCGAGCAATTTCCGGAACATTTCTACTCCAGTACAAGTCGTCGTTTGAGTATCCTTAATACCAACGATTTCGATGTTATCACCAACATTGATCACACCACGCTCGACCCGACCGGTCACAACTGTACCACGACCCGAAATCGAGAACACATCTTCAACAGGCATCAAAAACGGCTGGTCAATGGCACGCTCTGGCGTCGGAATGAATTCGTCAACAGCGGCCATTAACGCTTTAATTGAATTAGCGCCGATCTCGTCATCTCGGCCTTCCATTGCGGCCAAAGCTGAACCCTGAACAACAGGGATGTCATCCCCAGGGTAATCATAACTCGAAAGTAATTCCCGTATTTCCATCTCAACCAGTTCCAACAATTCGTCATCGTCCACCTGATCTACTTTATTCATGTATACGACCATTGTTGGAATACCAACTTGACGGCCGAGAAGTATGTGCTCACGTGTCTGAGGCATAGGACCATCAGCAGCGTTCACAACCAAGATAGCACCGTCCATCTGAGCAGCACCGGTAATCATGTTTTTGACATAGTCAGCGTGACCAGGGCAATCGACGTGCGCATAGTGACGGTTATCCGTCTCGTACTCGACATGCGCTGTAGAAATGGTAATGCCACGAGCTTTCTCCTCTGGCGCGCCATCAATCTGATCATAGGCCTGGAAATCACCAAAATATTTTGTAATAGCCGCGGTCAAAGTGGTTTTACCATGGTCCACATGACCAATAGTTCCTATATTTACGTGCGGTTTATTCCGTTCGAACTTTTCCTTTGCCATGATGGCCTCCTTAAAGATGGATGGCAGGGTGGACCCTGCCCTTACCGAGTTGTGGGTAGGGCGGAGAAATTCCGCCATCCCGTTACGCGTATTTAGACTGTATCTCCTCTGAGATAGTAGCCGGAACAGGTTCGTAGTGACTGAACTGCATGGTGAAATTTGCCCGACCCGACGACATCGAGCGCAAAGTGTTTATGTACCCAAACATATTCGCCAGAGGCACCTGTGCATCGATAGCAATAGCGTTACCACGCGTGTCTTGCCCCTGAACCTGACCACGGCGCGATGTCAAATCACCAATTATCCCACCTGTGTAGTCCTCAGGCGTGACAACTTCTACCTTCATAATTGGCTCAAGCAATTTGGCACCAGCTTTACGCATACCTTCTCGCATGCCCATCCGCGCAGCAATTTCAAAGGCCAAAACAGACGAGTCAACGTCGTGAAATTTACCATCAATTAAAGCGACCTTGAAATCGATTACTGGGAAGCCCGCAAGCGGGCCGCTGTCCATCACAGAATTAATGCCTTTCTCAACACCAGGGATATAATCTTTCGGTACCGCACCACCGACAATTCGAGATTCGAAAGAGTAACCTTCTCCTGGTTCAGTTGGTGAAATAATCATTTTCACTTCTGCAAACTGGCCTGAGCCACCCGACTGCTTTTTGTGTGTGTATGTATGCTCAACTTCATGTCCAATAGTTTCACGATAAGCAACCTGTGGAGCACCAATGTTGGCTTCCACTTTGAACTCACGCTTTAGACGATCAACCAAAATATCCAGGTGCAGTTCTCCCATACCTTTCATGATCGTCTGCCCCGACTCTATATCTGTTTCAACGCGAAAAGATGGATCCTCAGCAGCAAGCCGCTGCAAACCGGTGGACATTTTCTCTTGGTCAGCTTTAGTTTTTGGTTCGACCGCTATTTCAATTACTGGGTCAGGGAAAGTCATAGTCTCCAAAACTACCGGATCGTTGACCGCACAGAGAGTGTCGCCAGTTGTTGTATCTTTAAGGCCAGCCAAAGCAATAATGTCACCGGCAAAAGCCTCTGTAATTTCCTCTCGATCGTTAGAATGCATCATCATCATCCGCCCAACCCGCTCTTTGCGCTCTTTGGTAGAATTCAACAAAGTATCACCTTTGTTCAACACGCCTGAATACAATCGAGTGAAGGTGAGAGTACCTACAAAAGGGTCATTCATAATCTTAAAAGCCAAGGCAGAAAAAGCCATATTATCATCAGCGCGCCGCGCTATGTCACGCGTTTCCGATTCATCACCAGGCTTAAAACCCATGTAATCGACCACGTCCATAGGGCTGGGTAAATAATCGATAACTGCGTTTAGTAACGGTTGCACGCCCTTATTTTTGAACGCTGAACCGCATAAAACTGGGATAAACTTTATTTCAAGGGTACCTGCCCGGATAAGCCGGCGCAAAGTCGGAACATCAGGCTCTTCACCCTCCAAATACGCTTCCATGGCATCATCGTCCATTTCAACGGCGACTTCTATCATATTTGCGCGCCACTCATCTGCTTGGTCTTTCAAACTTTCGCGGATTGGGCGTTTTTCCCAAGATGCGCCAAGGTCCTCACCAGCCCAAACCCATTCTTCCATTGTTACAAGGTCAATCATACCTTCGAGTTCAGTCTCAGCACCGATTGGAATCTGTATGGGGCAAGGCATTGCACCTGTCCTGTCTTTAATCATGTGAACACAATTAAAAAAATCAGCACCAATTTTGTCCATTTTGTTTACAAAAACAATACGAGGGACCTTGTACCGATCCGCTTGACGCCAAACAGTTTCTGTCTGCGGTTCTACCCCAGCGTTAGCATCCAAAACAGCAACGGCGCCATCCAAAACTGCCAGCGATCGCTCAACCTCAATCGTGAAGTCTACGTGTCCGGGTGTGTCAATTATATTCATACGGTGCTTTTCGGTGTCAACAGTCTCACCGTCCTCAGTACGCTCCCAAAAGGTAGTGGTAGCAGCCGAAGTTATAGTAATGCCCCGCTCCTGCTCCTGCTCCATCCAATCCATGGTGGCGGCACCGTCATGAACCTCACCAATGTTGTGAGACTTACCAGTGTAGTACAGAATGCGTTCTGAACATGTTGTTTTGCCAGCATCAATGTGAGCCATAATGCCGAAATTACGATAGCGGTCGAGCGGATAATCGCGTGCCATGGAACTGCTTCCTCAGAATATTCTGTGTTACCAACGATAGTGGCTGAATGCTTTATTAGCGTCTGCCATTTTGTGAGTGTCTTCGCGCTTTTTCACAGCAGACCCACGGGATTGGACGGCATCCATCAATTCACCAGCGAGCCGTTCCTCCATTGTGTTTTCGTTCCGGCCACGACTCGCATTTATCAGCCAACGGATGGCTAACGCTTGACGGCGCTCCGGTCGAACCTCGACCGGCACCTGATATGTTGCACCACCTACCCGCCGAGAACGAACTTCTACTGAAGGTTGGATATTATCTAGGGCTTCGTGGAATACTTCGAGCGGCGCCCGCTTTATTTTTGTTTCAACGCGATCCAACGCACTGTATACAATACGTTCAGCTGTTGATTTTTTACCATCTAGCATCAAATTATTCATAAATTTCGTCAATACCTTGTCGCCATACTTGGCGTCAGGTAAGACTTCGCGCTTTTCTGCGGCGTGACGACGTGACATCTAATGATTTCCTTATTTGGGACGCTTAGCGCCGTATTTGGACCGACGTTGTTTACGATCTTTAACGCCTTGCGTATCCAAGACCCCCCGAAGTATGTGGTATCGCACGCCTGGAAGGTCTTTGACACGACCGCCACGGATCAATACAACAGAGTGCTCTTGAAGGTTATGGCTTTCCCCCGGAATGTAGCTGATTACTTCAAACCCGTTGGTCAAGCGAACCTTGGCAACTTTTCGCATTGCCGAATTTGGCTTCTTGGGTGTCGTTGTGTACACGCGAGTGCACACGCCGCGTTTTTGCGGGTTACCTTCTAAATGAAGTGACTTTGAGCGCTTTATTTTTGGCTGGCGCGGCTTGCGGATCAGCTGTTGGATCGTTGGCATTGCAGGTCTTTTCCCCGTCTCATCAACACATGTCAGGCGGGTAAGTCCCGCGGTTAAAAATTCTCACATTTCGTGCATCCACGAATGCGAAGCAACCGCTTCGACCCCTTATGAGATCGACACGGCCGGTTTCCAGAGGATCGGACCAATTGAAAGGCCGGATCGTGTCCACTTTAGTTATGATATCAGAGATTAGATGTAACCCTCACTCCGAACTGTCGCGCGTATATGAGGAGTCGCAGATAGTGTCAACAGTTCTGACTATCGTAATCAAACAAAGCGAAAATTTTCCTTATTCAAGCATTAAAGACATTTGCTACGGAATATCTAAGTCATTCAAGTTATCAAATGGGTGACAATAGTATTTATAAATAGGACTAAAAAATCTCAAAAAATAGTATCGTCTTGCTAGTCGACCAGACAAACAAATTAACATCGATAAATTTGACCACCATAGAGGCGCTTATGAATGAACAAAATTCGGCATCAATTTACACAAGTTTTAACTTTTAAGGTTTCTTGCAGGGGCAAGCTAGATAGGTAAAAAGCCCCCAAGCAGACCGAAGGGGCTTTTCTTAATCAAATCTTTAATTACTCTATGCTATCGTCCACTGGGTCGACAACGTTTTCGAATATATCGCCACCAACTATATCATCCGAAGAAGGAGCTGCCAGAGCAGCCGCTTCTGCTTCTTCCCGACGTGCTTCAATAACCACGTTATCACGATCAGTGGCAACCTTACGTACATTTTGCATCGCACCACCTGTACCCGCTGGTATCAAGCGACCAACAATCACATTTTCTTTCAGACCAACAAGTTTATCGCGTTTACCCTGCACCGACGCTTCGGTAAGAACACGGGTGGTTTCTTGAAAAGACGCTGCAGAAATGAAGCTTCGGGTTTGCAAAGATGCTTTGGTTATACCCAGTAAGATTGGCTCGCCTTTAGCTACACGACCCTTTTTAGACAGAGCTTTTTCATTAGCCTCGTCAAACTCTTGTTTATCCACGTGCTCACCTTTCAGCAGCGTGGTGTCACCAGAGTCTTGTATTTCCCACTTTTGTAGCATCTGGCGCACTATAACTTCAATATGCTTGTCATTGATCTTCACGCCCTGCAGGCGATAAACCTCTTGGACTTCGTTAATCATATAGTTCGCTAAAGCTTCAACTCCCATTATGGCCAGAATATCGTGGGGCGCTGGATTGCCATCCATGATGTAATCACCCTTCTGGACAAAATCACCCTCAACAACGGGGATGTGTTTACCTTTTGGGACCATATACTCAACCTTTTCCAAGGTTTCGTCTGCTGGCTCAATCGCAATACGGCGTTTATTCTTATAATCTTTTCCAAAGCGAACATAACCATCAATTTCTGCAATGATCGCATTATCTTTCGGGCGTCGCGCTTCAAAGAGTTCTGCCACCCGCGGCAAACCACCGGTTATGTCCTTAGTTTTAGCCCCTTCACGAGGAATCCTTGCAATAACATCCCCTGCTTTGACTTCATCACTATCTTCGACAGACAAAACGGCATCAACCGACATAGGATATGTAACCGGGTTACCGGCATCATTGCGAACTGGATCTCCGTTAGCATCAACTAAAATAATCTCAGGCTTTAGTTCGTTACCTTTAGGTGCAGTTCGCCAGTCAATCACGATTTTCTGCGTCATGCCTGTTGCATCATCAGTCTCATCACGGACAGCAATCCCACTAACAAGATCAACATATTTAGACGTTCCCGCTTTTTCAGCAATAATCGGCAATGTGTAGGGATCCCACTCAAACAGCTTGTCGCCGCGGACAACTTTTTGACCTTCAGTGACAAATAACGTGGTACCATAACCCAGTTTGTGATTAGCTCGTTCATCACCATTTTCATCCTGAATAATCAGCTTCATGTTACGACCCATAACAAGAATTTCACCAGATGGATTTGTCAATATTTGAGCATTTTCAAAAACAATTTTGCCTTCTTGACTGGCCTCGAGGAAGGATTGTTGACCGCCTTGCGCAACACCACCGATATGGAATGTCCTCATGGTCAATTGAGTACCAGGTTCACCAATGGACTGCGCAGCGATAATACCTACGGCTTCACCGTTATTTACAATTGTACCACGCGCTAAATCGCGACCATAGCAAGCAGCGCAAACACCCTCTTCCGCTTCACAGGTAAGTGGCGATCGAATCCTCATAGACTGCACGCTAGCTTCATCAACGGAGTCAGCCATCCGTTCGTCAATCAGCGTTCCATGTGCAATTAATATCTCATCTGTACCAGGACGTAGCACGTCTTCAGCGGTAACACGACCCAACACCCGTTCAGCTAAGGAGGAAATTATTTCACCATCATTTACGGCTGCTTCAGCTGTAATAGAGGTCTCAGTTCCACAGTCCCGCATCCGAACAATGCAATCTTGCGCAACGTCGACAAGACGACGGGTTAAATAACCAGAGTTTGCAGTTTTCAGCGCTGTATCTGATAATCCTTTACGAGCTCCATGCGTCGAATTAAAATATTCAAGAACGGTTAGACCTTCTTTGAAATTCGAAATAATTGGGGTCTCAATAATGTCACCATTCGGCTTAGCCATCAAACCGCGCATGCCACCCAATTGCTTCATTTGAGTTACTGAACCACGCGCACCGGAGTGGGCCATCATGTACACCGAATTTGGTTCACGTTGAGACCCGTCATCGTCAGTTTGAGCAGTAGAAATGGAGCCCATCATGGCATCAGTAACTTTATCATTACACTTAGACCAAGCATCAACAACTTTATTGTACTTCTCACCTTGAGTGATCAGACCGTCCATGTACTGTTGTTCAAAACCTTTTACCTGCTCTCTTGTATCATCAACAATTGGCCACTTAGTGTCGGGAATAAGCATATCGTCTTTGCCAAAAGAAATACCTGATTTAAATGCGTGTCGGAATCCCATTGTCATGATATGATCACAAAATATAACAGACTCTTTTTGACCACAGTATCGGTATACTGTATCAATAACCTGCTGTACTTCCTTCTTACGCAGTAGACGATTTACCAGCTCAAACGGCGCTTTGTTATTTACCGGCAATAATGAACCCAGCAAAACACGTCCAGGTGTGGTTTCAAAACGTTGCGTAATCTCCAACCCTTCTGCATTGATTTGGGGCAGACGGGCTACAATTTTAGAATGTAAGTGCACAACATCACTATCGAGCGCGTGCTGCACTTCTTCTATTGAACCAAAAACCATCCCTTCGCCTTTAAGGCCTGCCCGTTCCAAGCTTACATAGTACAAACCCAAAATCATATCTTGCGATGGAACGATGATCGGAGCACCATTAGCAGGCGACAAAACATTGTTAGTCGACATCATCAATACACGGGCTTCCAACTGAGCCTCAAGGCTTAACGGTACGTGTACAGCCATTTGGTCACCGTCAAAATCAGCATTAAAAGCAGAACATACAAGCGGATGAAGTTGGATCGCTTTACCTTCGATTAAAACTGGTTCAAAAGCCTGAATTCCCAATCTGTGCAGGGTTGGCGCACGGTTTAGCATTACTGGGTGTTCACGAATGACCTCATCAAGTATGTCCCAAACCTCAGGACGCTCTTTCTCAACCAACTTTTTCGCTTGTTTAACAGTGCTGGAAAGACCTTTAGCCTCCAAGCGACTGTATATAAACGGTTTGAATAATTCGAGCGCCATCTGCTTTGGCAGACCGCACTGATGCAACTTCAATTCAGGCCCTGTCACAATAACCGAACGGCCAGAGAAATCCACGCGTTTACCTAACAGGTTCTGACGAAAACGTCCTTGCTTGCCTTTTAACATGTCAGATAGTGATTTAAGTGGCCGCTTGTTGGCACCAGTAATCACCCGACCACGACGCCCATTATCAAAAAGCGCGTCTACAGATTCTTGCAGCATCCGCTTTTCGTTTCGTACGATAATATCAGGTGCTCGAAGCTCAATTAAGCGTTTAAGGCGGTTATTTCTGTTAATAACTCGTCTATATAAGTCATTGAGATCCGAGGTGGCGAAACGTCCACCATCTAATGGCACAAGTGGACGCAACTCTGGTGGAATCACAGGTATTACCGTAAGCACCATCCATTCTGGCCGATTTCCAGAGTCTAAAAAGGATTCAACAACTTTCAAACGCTTGATAATCTTTTTTGGTTTTAGCTCACCCGTTGCCTCTTTTAAGTCAGCTCGAAGTTGATCTGCCTCAGCCTCCAAGTCAATCATACTAAGCATTTCGCGAATAGCCTCTGCACCAATATTCGCGGTGAATGCATCCATACCGAACGCGTCCTGCGCATCCATATACTCTTCTTCTGAAAGCATCTGACCATAGCTTAGGTCTGTAAGCCCAGGTTCGATTACAACGTAATTTTCAAAATAAAGAACACGTTCTAAATCACGAAGTGTCATGTCCAGCATTAAACCAATGCGTGACGGCAGTGACTTAAGAAACCAAATATGTGCTACTGGAGAAGCCAGTTCAATATGGCCCATGCGCTCACGACGAACCTTTTGCAGGGTGACCTCTACACCACACTTTTCACAGACAACGCCACGGTATTTCATACGCTTGTATTTGCCACATAGGCATTCGTAGTCTTTAATCGGTCCAAAGATACGTGCGCAAAACAAACCATCACGCTCCGGCTTGAAAGTGCGATAATTTATTGTCTCTGGTTTTTTAATTTCTCCAAAAGACCATGAAAGTATCCGTTCAGGCGATGCTAATGAAACCTTGATTTCGTCAAAAACCTTTGGAGGAGCAAGCGGGTTAAACGGGTTATTTGTAAGTTCTTGGTTCATATTTTTACCTCAATTTTTCGGGCAACGTGTTGGAAGCTGTGCCATGGTTTTTTATTTAAAAACCTAGCCAAGAAAATTAGTTGAATTTTCTTATTCATCTTCCTCCGCGTCCAAAAGTTCCATATTAAGGCCCAATCCACGTACCTCTTTGACAAGAACGTTGAATGACTCCGGCACTCCAGCCTCAAAGTTATCCTCACCTTTTACGATGCTTTCATACACTTTAGTCCTACCAGCAACATCATCCGATTTCACTGTCAACATTTCTTGCAGGGTGTATGCTGCGCCATAAGCTTCCAGAGCCCAAACTTCCATTTCACCAAACCGTTGTCCACCAAACTGTGCTTTACCGCCAAGTGGTTGCTGGGTTACCAAAGAATATGGGCCTGTTGACCGAGCGTGAATTTTGTCATCGACTAAGTGGTGCAATTTCAAAAGGTATTTTATTCCAACTGTAACCGGACGAGCAAATTGCTCACCTGTTCTTCCGTCAAACAAAACTGATTGACCCGAGGTTGAAAAGCCAGCACGTTCAAGCGCATCGTTAACATCAGCTTCTTTCGCGCCGTCAAATACAGGAGTTGCAATCGGTACACCGCTTGTCACATTGCTGGCGGCCTCAATAAGTTGCTCCTCATCCATGTTCGCGATGCCCTCGTTATAAACGCTTTCACCGTATGCGTGGCTCATCGCATTGCGCACTGGCGTCATATCACCACTACGACGGAAGTCTTGTAATGCTTCATCTACAGACTCGCCTAAACCACGTGCAGCCCACCCCATATGGGTTTCTAGAATCTGGCCAACATTCATTCTGGATGGAACACCTAGCGGATTCAAGCAAAAGTCTACCGGAGTACCATCCGCCAAAAACGGCATATCTTCCATCGGCACTACCTTGGAGATAACCCCCTTGTTACCATGGCGGCCTGCCATCTTATCGCCTGGTTGAAGTTTACGCTTCACCGCAATAAACACTTTAACCATTTTCATTACACCTGGAGGCAGATCGTCACCACGACGCACCTTCTCGACTTTGTCTTCAAAGCGGGCGTCTAAAGTGCGCTTCTGCGCTTCGTACTGTTCATTCAGAGCTTCGACGACTTGTGCTGATTTTTCATCTTTTAATGCTATTTGCCACCAAGCGGAGCGAGGGTATGCTTCCAGCATATCAGCGGCGACATTAGACCCAGATTCTAAACCTTTTGGACCTTTAGCAATCTCTTTGCCCAAAAGCATATCACCCAAACGGGCGTAGATATTACGATCTAAGATTGCTAATTCATCATCCCGATCTCGCGCCAGTCTTTCAACTTCTTCTCGTTCGATTTGAAGGGCCCGTTCGTCTTTTTCAACACCATGCCGATTGAAAACACGCACCTCAACAACCGTACCGAAGTCACCCGGTTTAACGCGCAGCGACGTATCACGAACGTCAGATGCCTTTTCACCAAAAATGGCACGGAGTAATTTTTCTTCTGGTGTCATTGGGCTTTCGCCCTTGGGTGTAATTTTGCCTACCAAAATGTCACCTGGCTCAACGTCTGCACCAATATAAACTATACCTGCCTCATCAAGATTGCGCAGAGCTTCCTCACCTACGTTCGGAATATCCCGAGTAATTTCTTCTGGGCCGAGCTTTGTATCACGAGCAGCTACTTCAAATTCCTCGATATGAATCGACGTAAAAACATCATCACGCGAAACACGTTCGGAAATCAGTATTGAATCTTCATAGTTGTAGCCATTCCAAGGCATAAATGCCACGACAACGTTTTTACCTAATGCCAGCTCACCCATATCGGTAGAAGGACCGTCAGCAATTACTTCACCTTTCTGTACCGTATCGCCCACTTTAACTAAAGGCCGTTGATTGATGCAGGTGTTCTGGTTCGAACGCTGAAACTTACGCATTCTGTAAATATCAACGCCCGCATCACCCAACTCCAAGTCGGAGGTAGCACGAACAACTATTCTTGTAGCATCGACTTGATCGATGATGCCTGCTCGTTTGGCCGTAATAGCTGCGCCAGAATCCCGAGCCACAACTTGCTCTATCCCTGTGCCTATAAGCGGAGCTTCAGCCTGAAGCAAAGGAACCGCTTGGCGTTGCATGTTAGAACCCATAAGAGCGCGGTTCGCATCGTCATTCTCTAGAAACGGGATCAAAGAGGCCGCGACGGAAACCAATTGCTTTGGACTGACATCAATCAAGTCCACACTTTCAACAGGTGAAAGTGTGTAATCACCAGACTTACGAGTGTTGACCATTTCATTTATGAAGTTACCATTTTCATCCAACGTCGCGTTCGCTTGAGCCACAGTGTGACGCATTTCTTCGGTAGCAGACATGTAATGAACTTCGTCAGTTACCTGGCCTTCTTTTACGACGCGATATGGAGTTTCAATAAAACCATATTTATTTACGCGAGCGAAGGTGGCAAGCGAGTTGATTAGTCCAATATTTGGACCTTCGGGCGTCTCAATCGGGCACATTCGACCGTAATGGGTCGGATGTACATCACGGACTTCAAAGCCTGCACGCTCACGGGTCAAACCACCTGGCCCGAGAGCGGACAGGCGCCGTTTATGTGTAACTTCCGAAAGAGGGTTTGTCTGATCCATAAACTGCGAAAGTTGAGAAGATCCAAAGAATTCACGAACAGCCGCCGCAGCAGGTTTTGCATTAATAAGATCTTGCGGCATTACGGTATCAATCTCAACTGATGACATCCGTTCCTTTATAGCTCTCTCCATTCGTAAGAGGCCCACACGGTACTGATTCTCCATCAATTCGCCTACAGAACGCACTCTGCGATTTCCGAGGTGATCAATATCATCAATATCACCTTTGCCATCCCGCAAATCAACTAATGCCTTAATGCAAGCGACGATGTCTTCACGACGCAGCGTCCGCTGGGTATCATCCGCGTCAAGAGCGAGGCGCATATTCATTTTCACGCGACCAACAGCAGATAAATCGTAACGCTCACTATCAAAAAACAAAGTGTCAAAAAGATTAGATGCCGCTTCAACCGTAGGCGGTTCGCCTGGGCGCATAACACGATAAATATCCATCAGAGCCGTTTCGCGGTTCATGTTCTTATCACTAGCCATAGTATTGCGCATGTAGGGGCCTACGTTCACATTATCTATGTCCAACACGGGTATTTCTGAAAAACCAGCATCAATTAATTCTTTGGCTGTCCCACCAATTAAAGTGCCGTCTTTATCATACTCTAAGGTCAGTTCGTCACCAGCCTCGACATAGATAGCACCATTATCTTCATTGATGATGTCTTTGGAGACAAACTTTCCTACTATATGCTCAAAAGGCACCAATAGGTCATTCACTTTACCTTCATCAATTAGTTTCTTTACAGCACGCGGCGTAACCTTTTTTCCGGCTTCTGCGATAATTTTACCAGTTTTTGCATCAACTAGGTCATATGTTGGACGTGTCCCTCTCACACGATCTGGAAAGAACGGCGTGACCCAACCTTTCTTCTTCTTCAACGTATAAGTAACTGTGTTGTAATAGGCGTCCATTATAGCCTCTTGATCAAGGCCAAGAGAATAAAGGAGTGTCGTTACAGGTAATTTTCGCCTGCGATCAATACGTGCAAATACTAAGTCTTTTGCGTCAAATTCAAAATCTAACCAGCTTCCACGGTAAGGAATAATGCGGCAAGCAAACAACAGCTTCCCTGAGGAATGCGTCTTACCTTTATCATGGTCAAAAAATACACCCGGTGAACGATGCATTTGACTTACGATTACCCGCTCAGTGCCATTTACTATAAACGTACCATTAGGGGTCATCAATGGCATATCGCCCATGAAGACATCTTGCTCTTTGATATCTTTAACTGACTTGGCACCGGTGTCTTCGTCCATATCGAAGACTATCAAACGCAGGGTAACCTTTAAAGGCGCGCTATAAGTCATGTCACGTTGTTGACACTCTTCCACGTCGTATTTTGGTTTTTCAAGTTCATACTTTACGTATTCAAGAACCGACGTCTCATTAAAGTCCTTAATTGGAAATACTGATTGAAACACACCTTGTATCCCATCGCCATCTGTAGGCGTCTCAGCTTCGCCGGAATTTAAGAACAAGTCATAAGAAGATTTTTGGACTTCAATCAGATTAGGCATATCCAGCACTTCATGGATTTTACCAAAATATTTACGAAGACGTTTCTGGCCAAGGAACGATTGCGCCATACTGTATGTCACCTTTCAGCATTCTCTGGATGCACACCGTCGGGCTACGGTGCGCTGCCCCTTTGAGATGATGGGCTCAAGTCTATTCGTAGCCACCTTCCCACAGGCAGCCTCCCGACTTGGCAAACCGCATCTTGGAAAAAACTTACAGCTAAGTTCTTGCCGAGATACGTGTAGCTGAGCGCGTGATATACGCGCCCAGCCAATAATTTTTACCTAGGGTGATAAGTTTAACTAAATACTAGCTTTCTTATATTAACCTTCGCAGAACGCGATTTAGGCCAGCTCGACTTCAGCGCCGACTGCTTCCAGCTTCGCTTTCACATCTTCAGCTTCAGCCTTATCCACTCCCTCTTTTATCTTGCCACCAGCTTCAACCAAGTCTTTAGCTTCCTTCAGACCTAGTCCAGTGATCCCACGCACTTCCTTTATGACATTGATTTTGGAAGCGCCTGCATTTTTCAATACCACATCGAACTCTGACTTTTCTTCCTCAGCAGCAGCACCAGCATCTGCTCCTCCAGCTACCATTACTGCGCCAGCAGCGGCCGGCTCAATACCATACTCGTCTTTAAGGATTGTTTTCAATTCTTGCGCTTCAAGCAGAGTAAGACCAACGATGTCTTCTGCCATTTTTTTCAGATCAGCCATTTTATCAGCTCTTTCCGTTACAATTTATGTGTTCTAACGCGTTCATAATTAAATCACGCGCCACTCAGACTTTTGCTTACGCTGCCGCCTTATCCTCAATTGTGGATATAATGGATGCGATGTTACTTGCAGGTGCACCAATAGCCCCGGCGATATTCGATGCTGGTGCGCCTAACATGCCTGCGATAGAAGCTATGAGTTCTTCGCGTGACGGCATTTTCGACACAGCCGATACACCGGCTCGGTCCAGAGCATTCTCACCCATTGATCCACCAAGAATCACGAATTTTTCGTTATCTTTGGCAAAGTCTTCAGAAACTTTGGCCGCAGCCACAGGATCTTCAGAAAAAGTGAGAACAGTCATGCCCGTAAGAAAATCAGCAATGCTAGAGCATGGCTTCCCCTCAAGGGCGATCTTGGCGAGCCTGTTTTTAGCAACACGAACGCTCGACCCTTGAGCGCGCGCACGCGCTCTAAGATCTTGCATCTCAGCAACTGTCAGACCGGCATAGTGGGAAACCACAACAACGCCAGAGCTTTCGAAGATTTGGCCGAGTTCCTCAACCAATTTCTCTTTCTGGGCTCTATCCACAGTTCTTCTCCAGTTGTTGGAGGGGCCAACCCCTCCGGCTCATTTTTACCGCACTAACAAGTGCGGCAATTGGGTCCAAGCGGGTCGACGCAGCCCTTTGCCTGGAACACACCAGGCTGGAATGTCTCTTCCCGTTTCAGGCAGGAATTATGATCAGAGAACTAACCACCCGCCATCTCGAACGAAATATTAGGATTTCAACGAATCGTTAAAACCTAATAACTGTCGACCTAGAGGTTTTAACACCAAACGCCAAGAGCGATTTCAAGAAAAAACTGAACATAGCTTACAAGTTCTTAAGACTCATGAGGTTAAAGCTTTCCCAACTGATATTAAATATAAAAATAATATCAAAATAACTTCAATAAACATAGACAATTGAAGAAGTGCAGTTTTTGTATAAAAAATTTTTAAAGCATATGCATATCAGAGCAATGAGTTCTCCGATAAAGTTTTTATTATTCTAAAAGTTAAATTATCTAACTTAGTAACACTGGATAAATTTTTTTGTAATCAATGCAATTCAGTCGCACGATCCAAAAGTAAAACAGGCTAATTATAAGTTGCTACCAAAAACAATCACACTCGTGAAACACATGTGTTTCCTGCGTTTTCAGCAATGATTATTTCGACAAATTATTATGTTAATTTAGTATTCCATGAATTATTTTTGAACCGCGTCAACAAAAACCGAGTGGATTTAGCCACTCGGTTTTCCATATGGCGACGACTAGCCTAATCGTTAATGGCGCTATCCACATTTATGGTGACGCCTGCACCCATAGTTGAGCTCAAGGAAATTTTCTTCATATAAGTGCCTTTAGAACCAGATGGTTTTGATTTTGCCACGGCGCCAACAAATGCGCGTACATTTTCGATTAGCTGCGCCGCATCAAATGATGCTTTGCCGATGCCAGCATGGATCACACCAGCCTTTTCAACTTTAAATTGCACCTCTCCGCCTTTGGCGGCTTTAACGGCAGCTGCAATATCGATTGTAACCGTGCCAACTTTTGGGTTTGGCATAAGGTTTCTGGGACCAAGAACTTTACCGAGACGACCAACCACTGGCATCATGTCAGGTGTCGCAATGCAGCGATCAAAATCAATCTTGCCACCTTGCACAATCTCCATCAGGTCTTCAGCACCAACAATATCCGCGCCAGCGGCCTGTGCCTCCTCGGCCTTAGGGCCACGAGCAAATACAGCGACGCGAACGTCCTTTCCTGTTCCATTAGGCAGGCCTACCACGCCGCGCACCATCTGATCCGCGTGGCGTGGATCTACGCCCAAGTTCATCGCAATTTCGACAGTTTCATCAAATTTCGCAGATGCATTGCCTTTTACCAGCGTAACAGCGTCTTCAACTGACAGGTTACTTTTGCCTGCGACTGCTTCGCGGATAGCTTTTGTACGTTTACCAAGCTTTGCCATATTATTTAACCTCAATACCCATAGAGCGAGCGGAACCAAGAATAATCTGCATGGCGCCTTCTATGTCGTTAGCATTTAAATCTTGCATTTTTGACTCTGCAATCTCGCGAACTTGCGCAGCTGTCACGTAACCAGCCACCTCACGGCTAGGTGTTTTAGCTCCAGATGCCAACTTAGCTGCTTTCTTAAGATAGTACGACGCTGGTGGCGTCTTGATTTCCATAGAAAACGATTTGTCCTGATAGTAAGTGATAACAGTTGGGCAAGGCGCTCCAGGCTCCATGTCCGCTGTTTTTGCGTTAAACGCTTTACAGAATTCCATTATGTTAATGCCACGCTGACCAAGAGCAGGCCCGACAGGTGGAGATGGATTTGCTTGCCCTGCCTTTACTTGTAGCTTCATACTACCAACACGTTTTTTGGCCATTGACCTTTTCCTTTTCAACTCTGATCGGATCGCGACCCGATAGATTCATTTGATGTGGTGCGATATAAATCACGCGCGATCCAGACCTCCCACACGGGACGATACCGCATAAACGGCGAAATATCTGTTACGGTGAGATAGGTTATTTGACAAGGGTCTATTCTCAACTGACGGGCATTAAAAAGAGATATTAAAAATTGGAATGAGCGAACACCTCAACAGTGAATTGACAATTCTACCGTACGTGTCTTGTAATTCACAACTTTGATAACACCCAGCAAGTGCCGATCTAACTAGCACTTTTCTAATAATTCCTGCTGCAGAACTGGTTCAGAATAGGTTTCCAGCTTTGTTGCCGGTCATATGACAGTAAAGAAGTCAGCTTTCTGACAAAGCCGCCCAACAATTCAACATCACATCTTTCCCACGATTATAGCTTAACCACCTGTCAGTAAGGGGTAAATTGGGGCAAGACGGAGCGATAAACCTAGATTAAAAGAAGTTAACTCTGCTTTATAACCTGAATAAACTCCAGCTCGACGGGTGTTTCTCGCCCAAAAATAGAAACCATGACTTTCAATCGCTGGCTTTCATCATCAACTTCTTCAACCATACCATCAAAGTCTTCAAAAGGTCCGTCATTGACTTTAACTTTCTCACCAACCTCAAAGTGAATGAGTGTTCGAGGTGAATCTTCGCCTTCTTGAACGCGGTTGAGAATTTGATTGACTTCAGCGTCTCTCATCGGCATCGGCCGACCTTGTGGCCCAAGGAATCCAGTGACGCGATTGATCGAGTTAATCAAATGATAACCTTGGTCCGACATTTCCATGTGAACCAAAACATAGCCGGGCATAAAGCGACGCTCTGTGGTAACTTTTTTACCTCGACGCACCTCTATCACTTCTTCTGTCGGCACCAACACTTCATCAATTTCGATCTCTAGGCCGTTCTCGGCTACCGAAGTTCGGATAATTTCAGCAATTTTCTTTTCGAAGTTGGAAAGTACGCTGACAGAATACCACCGTTTTGCCATAGTTTTCTTGGCCCCTCGCCCGAAGTTAGTCTTAGCGAGAAGGTTATTCTTCCGCTATATGTACATGATACAGCAGCAAAGAGCGAATCTTTGCGCTGGAAGTTCAAACTCAGATTTTCGGGATACTCTGCACATTTTCAAAGTGCAAGGGGATCCCCATTTTACAAAACTTTGATGGCAATCATCCAAACATTGTTAGAACGACTTCGAGCCCCCAACGGATTAGAATATCAATAATCGCGAAAAAGATTGCCGTCAGGGCTGCCATAATGAAAACCATCACAGTAGTCAGCAGAACCTCTCGGCGTGTTGGCCAAATGACCTTGGACACTTCTGAACGGACCTGTTGTATGAACTGGAGCGGATTAATAGTGGCCATTGTAAAAATTAAATCCTCGAAGTGCTATTTGAGACCGTTTAACTGCAGGTTTGGATAAATTCAAGATAAGAAACCATCTTGCTCCTGACAATCAACCTATTAAAATCTCACTAGTCTTTGTAACTCAGCATAAATAGCACCTCTGGGCTGCGCAAATCTGCGTTTCTCATGTTTAAACATCTCAACAAAGGGTAATAGGTTGAAAAAATTTTAAATTAAAAATGGCAGGGGCACCAGGGCTTGAACCCGGGACCTACGGTTTTGGAGACCGTCGCTCTACCAACTGAGCTATACCCCTAACATAAAGTATTGGTTACGCTTGGCTGTGTAACAATGCAAGTCCTGAAATAATTGAAAATTCCAGCTCAATTTACAATAAAATATATTATAAAATAATCAGTTTTGCCAAACGTCCTGTACAGAAATTGAAACAAAAAATAAATTTTACAATATTTCAAGTCATCAAATTTTTATACAATCTGGCGATGTAGTGCGATGTCACCTTAATTGATATTACCAAAACACAAGTCTACCAGTCGCTAAAACTTAAAAAGTAAAACTTATACAGTTAGGCATGCAAGAATTAGCTTACAATTTCGGAAGTGAAATCAGTTTTTATTAGCCAGAAAATTCATTTAGTGTAATTAAAGCGGTTATCTCGCGGAAAACCTCGCGGCGCCATACGGCCAATTCCCGCACGTTTCCCACTCCATTCGTCAAGTTCTACTTCAGTCCGAGTACGCCCCGCGGGATCAAGCCAACTCAACCCCCTCGTTCTGTCAAATGTTTCCGCGTCTGACAAACCACCATCTCGGTACTTTTGCAGCCTAACACCTTTACCACGCACCATTTCAGGCAACTCATCAAGATCAAAAACTAACATTTTGCGGTTTTCGCCAACGACGGCTACAGCATCGCCTAGAACAGGCTTGCAAACAATAAGCTGCACGTTATCCCGTAAATTAAGCACCTGCTTACCCGTTCTGGTTTGAGCAATGACATCATCCTCTGAAACTATAAACCCATCCCCAGCAGAAGAGGTGACCAACAGTTTTCTCCCCGCCTTATGTATTAAAATAGTGTGGATTTGGTTTTCGTTTGGCAAATCAACCATTAGCCGTAGAGGCTCACCCATCCCTCGCCCACCCGGCAAAACTGAAGCAGGTAAAGTATAAAATCGACCATTAGAGCCGACAACAACAAGCCTATCTGTCGTTTCAGCGTGAAAAATAAAGTTTGGGTTATCCCCGTCCTTGAATTTTAATTCACGATCCAAATCAATATGGCCAGTCATTGCGCGTATCCACCCCATTTCGCTGCAAACGACAGTAATTGGCTCACGATCAATCATCGCCTCTATCGGAACATTCTCTATGCTACCGGCATCTGCAAACTTAGTGCGCCGCAATCCACCATCCCAATTTTTGCCAAATTGCTTTTTGGTAATGCGCAACTGTTCCGAAATAGCAGACCATTGTAAAATTTCACTTTCCAGCAAATCCTCCAGTCCAGCACGCTCTTCCATCAAAGCGCTCTGCTCACGCAATAATTCAAATTCCTCAAGACGGCGCAAGCTGCGCAAGCGCATGTTCAGGATTGCCTCAGCTTGAACATCACTTAACTCACCTTCACCCCGCATAGGAGGGATATAGTCTTTTTCAGATAGGGCGCGTGAATGAATTTCTGACCAGTTTTCCATCATAAGTGCAGTTTTTGGATCTGCGTCATAGCGAATGATATCGATGACACGGTCAAGATTTAAGAAGGCGACTATAAATCCCTCAAGCACTTCAAGCCGATGATCTATTTTTTTCATCCGGTGGTGGCTGCGGCGCTCTAAGACCTCACGACGAAAATCTAAAAAAGCGCGCAGTACTTCTTTCATCGAGCAAACTTTGGGTATCACACCATCGATTAATACGTTCATGTTTAGACTGAACCGCACCTCGAGGTCTGAATTCCGAAACAGCATTCCCATTAATATATCTGGATCAACATTTTTAGATCGTGGATCAAGAATTAGGCGAATGTCATCTGCCGATTCGTCGCGAACATCTCCAAGGATCGGGACCTTTTTAGTGTGGATTAACTCTGCTAATTTTTCGATAAGTTTTGATTTTTGCACCTGATATGGAATTTCAGTCACAACAATCTGCCATTGTCCTCGACCTAAATCTTCCACCTCATAACTGCAGCGCAAGCGAAATCCGCCTTTCCCAGTGCTGTAGGCATGAGCAATCTGATCTGTAGTTTCTACTATTACGCCACCAGTTGGAAAATCTGGTCCAGGAACGTGCTTTAAAAGGGTATCATCGCGCGCATTAGGCGATTCAATTAAATGAAGGCAAGCATCACACAACTCAGCTATGTTGTGCGGTGGAATATTCGTTGCCATACCAACAGCAATTCCACTTGACCCGTTAGCAAGTAGATTTGGAAATTGAGCAGGCAGAACAACAGGCTCGGTCAGGGTCCCATCGTAATTCTCACGATAGTTTACAGCATTTTCATTTAGCCCATCCAGCAACGCTTCAGCGACCGCAGTCATCCGTGCTTCAGTATACCGTGCGGCTGCAGGATTATCGCCATCTATATTCCCAAAATTTCCTTGGCCATCGATTAGAGGAAAACGAACATTAAAATCCTGTGCCAAGCGTGCCATTGCGTCATAAATTGCAGCATCACCATGCGGATGATAGTTACCCATAACATCGCCAGAAATCTTTGCAGATTTACGAAACCCACCTGTAGATGAGAGGCGTAACTCACGCATTGCAAAGAGAATTCTTCGATGGACTGGTTTAAGTCCATCCCGAGCATCAGGCAAAGCTCGGTGCATAATCGTCGACAACGCATAAGTTAGGTACCGATCACCGAGAGCCCGACGCAATGGCTCGGAAAGACCTATATTGGGGGTGCTTGTGTGATCTGACATAAATGCTGTGTAGCTAACGGACGACGAGGGAACAAGCAATCTTAGCAATTCAACCAAGTCTAAGCATTTTTTATTGGTGCCACCATTTAAATTTTAACTAAATTCGTTTTCAACTAAAAAAAATCAGTTTTCAGTTTTATGCTTCGTTTGATTTGATATATTAAGGTAACTGTCACAGGATATCATTTGTGGTGGTAAGAGGATTAGATGCGTTACGTCATTGTTACTTTCTTTTTTCTTGGGTGGATATTTTATCACATGAGCGGTGGTGCTGATTTTAACGCAGAGGCAACTCGCTTGGCTCGCACCAAATCCTCATTGGATCCAGATCAAAATCCGATAGAACCAGTGAGAGGAGAAATAGATATAGTAATACCAGAAAATACCCATCGGATTTCACTTGACCTTACCAGAGCTCAGGATGTGGTGGGCGCTGCGATTATATTTCCCAACGAGGAGATAACTCAACCAGAGGGCTTAAAGGTAAAACGCATTCTGAAAAATGAAGAACCACCAGCAGAATTCCTGCCTAGTCTCGTCGGTGAGAATTCGGCAGATTCTGAACGAATTGTAATTGGATCAATCACCACTGATATAAATTTCAGCAATACAACACTTGGGTCTTTATCAACGCTGAACACAATGGAGCAAGAAAGCTTTGGGACAGCGTTAGACATCCGCTCAGTAACCGGCAAGAATGTAAACGTTCGTGGTGGACCAGGGACAAATTTTACCGTGATTAACCAGCTCACTCTTGGCGACAGGGTTGAAGTTCTCCAAGATCTCGGAAATGGCTGGATACAAATGCGATTACTCGATGAAAGCACAACAGGTTGGATGGCCTCTTTCTTGCTAAGCGATGGTTAAATACATCACCTTAATAGTGAATTACAATATCCCTTCACACTTTCAACGGCGGACAATGTGCAGCAGAAATCAATCCTAATTACCGGATGCTCATCAGGAATTGGTTACGCATCAGCGCAAGAGTTGAAAAAACGTGGTTGGAGGGTTTTTGCATCCTGCCGGAAGATGGAAGATTGCTATCAACTGAAAGGTCAGGGGTTTGATAGCCCACTCATTGATTATTCTAACCCTTCATCCATCGCATCTGGAATGGAAGAGGTGCTCACTGCAACAGATGGAAAACTTGATGCTCTATTCAACAACGGAGCATATGCCATACCGGGGGCTGTTGAAGACATATCAACAGAGGCATTAAGAGCTATTTTCGAAGTAAATTTCTTTGGTTGGCATGACTTAACACATCGGGCTATTCCAGTGATGCGGGCTCAGGGTCGTGGTCGAATCGTGCAGTGTTCATCAGTTTTAGGTTTAGCTACAATGCCATGGCGCGGCGCCTACAACGCCACAAAATTTGCACTTGAAGGTATCACAGACACGCTTCGGATTGAAATGCGGGATACGCCTATTCACATAGTCCTAATCGAACCAGGACCTATTACTTCAAACTTCCGTTTAAATTCAATCTTACAATTTGAAAACTGGATTGATTGGAAAGCATCGCCACGATCCGCTCAATATCGCGATGAACTAAGACAGCGCTTGTACAAAAATACGCAAAAAACAGATCTTTTCGAACTGCCAGCAAAAGCCGTAGTTAAAAAACTCATACACGCGCTTGAAAGCCCACGCCCGCAACCACGTTATTACGTGACAACTCCAACTTATTTGCTAGGAATATTACGTCGTATTTTGCCTACGAGAGCTCTAGATGCGATTATGGCACGTGGCTAACTTTACAGTTCATTCATTTTTTGAGCATAAGTCGCTAAGTAAAAAATTACCGCAAACTAATTCAGTAGGAAACAGAAAATGACGCAGGATCCACTGCTTATCCTTGTTGTGCTAGCCTGCCTCGCCGTTGTGGTTGTTTTGATGTTAGGCATGGGTGGTTTCGCCAAAGGCTCTGGTTGGGCTCAGAAAAACTCGAACAAGTTAATGCGCTATCGCCTTGTTTCACAATTCGTGGCAGTTCTTTTGATTGTTCTTTACGTGTATTTACGCCAAAATTAGGAGTGATTGAGCATGGTTATATTGAGTAAAATTTATACCAAAACCGGCGACGCTGGTGAAACCGCATTGGGTAACGGCTCACGTGTGGCTAAGCATTGCATGCGGGTAACAGCCTACGGTACCTCTGATGAACTAAATAGTTTTTTGGGCATTGCTCGGCTAGCATCCTCAGGCGAAATGGACAAAGCACTCAGTCGAATTCAAAACGATTTATTTGATTTGGGGGCGGACATGTGCTGCCCAGACATGGAAAAAGACAATGGAAAAGAGTTTCCACCTTTGAGAATGATTGATTCGCAAGTACTGCGTTTGGAAAGTGAGATCGACGAAATGAATTGCCGGCTTAAATCACTGCGTAGTTTCATCCTTCCTGGTGGTTCAACTCTGGCAGCACATTTGCACGTATGTCGAACAGTCGCCCGTAGAGCCGAAAGATTGGCCGTTGAATTGGCGACAATTGAAGCGGTTAACCCTACTGCTATAAAATATCTCAACCGTCTCAGTGACTGGTTTTTTGTTGCAGGCCGAATCGCAAATAATGATGGCAAAGACGATGTATTATGGGTTCCCGGAGCAAACAGAGGCTAAAAATACAGACTGCCCAGAAGACCAATCTTCAGACGAATGAAAACACGGCCCTATTATTTCCTTTTCAGTAAAAAATATCTACATCGGCCCAATCACGCCAGCGTTGAAATTCGGCGTGACGATTTTGCCCTTTTTCAACGGTGGAGCTTTAGTTACACCTACTTAAAAAGTCTCTAACAAGAACAATGATTCGTCATTTAAAAGAGAGGAACGCTCATGAAGGTGCTGGTGCCTGTCAAACGGGTGATTGACTACAACGTAAAGGTACGCGTCAAAGCCGACGGATCAGGCGTTGATCTTGCCAACGTAAAAATGTCAATGAATCCATTTGATGAAATTGCAGTTGAACAGGCCATCCGCTTGAAAGAAGCTGGGCAGGCTGACGAAATAATTGTAGTTTCGATAGGTGTTAAGCAGTCGCAGGAGACGCTGCGTACAGCTTTAGCCATGGGTGCAGACCGTGCAATATTGGTTGTTGCTGCTGACGATGTTCATTCCGACATTGAGCCGCTGACAGTTGCAAAAATACTCAAGGCAATTATTGACCAAGAGCAGCCAGGTCTTGTGCTGTGTGGTAAACAAGCCATCGACAATGATATGAATGCAACTGGCCAAATGCTTTCTGCCCTGTTGGGTTGGAGCCAGGCAACATTTGCCTCCGAAGTGGAAATTTTCGGGGATAAAGCCAAGGTAACTCGAGAAGTTGACGGCGGTTTACAAACTATTGAGGTCAATATGCCAACAGTTATTACCGTAGACCTTAGACTGAACGAGCCACGCTACGCATCATTGCCAAACATTATGAAGGCCAAGCGTAAACCTTTAGATGAGAAAACTGCTAGTGATTATGGCGTGAACGCAACACCGCGGCTAGAAATTTTAAAAACAATAGAACCAGAAGCGCGTGCAGCAGGGGTAAAAGTGAGTTCTATCGACGAACTGTTAGAAAAACTCAAAGAAGCGGGGGCAGTATAATGGCGGTTATTCTTTTAGCAGAAATAAATGACGGCGAACTGGCAATAGATTCCACAGCGAAAGCTGTATCCGCATCTATGAATTTAGGTGAAATAACAGTTCTTGCGACCGGAACCAACTGTGCCGCTGCAGCAGCACAAGCTGCAACAATAAATGGCGTGTCCAGAGTGCTATGCGCCGAGGACGTAATTTATGGTAAAAGAATGGCCGAGCCGGTGGCCGACCTTATAGTTTCTTTGGCTGGAGGATATGAACATATAGTTGCACCTGCCACGGCAGACGCAAAAAATATAATGCCTCGCGTTGCGGCAATGCTTGACTCAATGATCATTTCTGAAGCAACAGCAGTAATTGATAGTAATACCTTTGAGCGTCCAATATATGCTGGTAATGCAATCCAAACCGTTAAGTCAGACGATGATAAGAAGATTATAACAATCCGCACTTCAACTTTCGCCGCAGCTGGTACGGGCGAAGCAGCCGAGGTTGAAAAAATTGCTGCTGTTGCAGACCCAAGATTGTCTTCTTGGGTCGAAGATAAAGTAGCAGCCAATGATCGACCTGAACTAACATCTGCAGGGGTGGTTGTATCCGGGGGCCGCGGCGTTGGTTCTGAAGAAGACTTCACTCTGATTGAAACGCTGGCAGACAAACTCGGTGCTGCCGTCGGTGCATCTCGCGCGGCAGTTGACTCTGGTTATGCACCTAACGATTGGCAAGTAGGTCAAACCGGGAAAGTGGTTGCACCTGACCTTTATGTCGCCATTGGGATTTCTGGAGCAATCCAACATTTAGCAGGAATGAAAGATTCTAAAATTATTGTTGCAATCAATAAAGACGAAGAGGCGCCAATTTTTCAAGTTGCGGACTATGGTCTAGTGGCTGACCTTTTTGAAGCGGTACCAGAATTGGTATCAAAGCTTTGAGGCCTTATAGAAAAAGAAAATCTTACTGATATAATTGGCAAGTTTTGATTGCTTTTAAATTAGTTATAATGGCGCTGTCGTTACAACATAACTCGTTTACAATAGTAGTATTTTAGAATGATAGGTTTTCTTTTATAAATAAAAATAGAGAGCGCGTCCTGTGAGCCTTAGACAGTTAAATTCGCGTTTTAAGCTGTATAAATTCTGGATATCAAAAGCAAATTTTTGACACTAAAGTGGTACCAAAATTAACACTATCTAAATTTAAAATACTGTATTCATGAAAATTAAAAAAGTGGTCACAAACCTAATTTTATGTGATGGTGGCGGAAGAGCTAACTTAAACGCACCATTACAATATCAATGCCTATCACCCATCCGTCTGAAAAAACTTATTGTTTTTAGGTAGTAGCGTTTCAATATATTTGATTTCTACCTCTTCCCTACTTTGGTCTACTTAACTACGCCAACACAGGTATTTTTCCCAGATATTAATTATAGTTTCCATGGTTTGTGACCTTGCTCCTCTACCTGTGCTACTCATATGATGCATAGGCGTGAAAGGGGATTACCATGGAGATCAGAACTGTTGGAATCGTGGGCGCGGGGCAGATGGGTGCAGGCATTACGCAAGTTATGGCTGCTGCCGGTTATAATGTATTGTTGACGGATACATCAGATCAAGCATTGCAGTCCGCAATTTCTAAAATTGACCAAAATTTAGAACGTCAAATAGATCGCGATAAGATCAGTGCAAAAGCCAAATTTCTTGCAATAAAACGCATCTCAACCACGCAGACCCTCGCCGACTTAGGACAAACAGATCTTATAATTGAAGCAGCAACCGAACGAGAGACCATCAAGCAGGCAATATTTGAAGATCTCTTACCGTATTTACAACCACACACGATTTTGACCTCAAACACGTCGTCAATATCAATCACGCGGTTGGCAAGCCGTACAGACCGCCCAAATAAATTTATGGGTTTTCACTTTATGAACCCAGTGCCTGTAATGAAGCTAGTTGAACTAATCCGCGGTATCGCCACAGATGTCGAGACTTATGATTCGTGCAAATCCGTTGTAGATCGTCTGGGTAAAACGGCTGCAAGCGCCGAAGATTTTCCTGCCTTTATTGTAAATCGAATTCTTATGCCAATGATCAATGAGGCAGTTTATACACTGTATGAGGGAGTGGGTTCAGTGCAGTCGATTGATTCATCTCTTAAATTAGGTGCAAACCATCCAATGGGCCCTTTAGAATTAGCTGACTTCATCGGATTGGATACATGCCTTGCAATTATGAATGTTCTCCATGACGGATTAGCAGATACAAAATATAGACCATGCCCCCTGCTTACAAAGTATGTTGAAGCCGGCTGGCTTGGCCGCAAAACAGAACGGGGGTTTTATGATTATCGCGGAGACCACCCAATACCAACAAGATGAAACTCTAATCGTCATATAAATCGAAAAAAGCGCAGTAATTTTAAAATAGATTGGCTTAATCTGTTAATTGAAGTGTGTGTGTCCTTAACCATTCCATAAAACCACGCGGGTCATCTCCAAATCTATCTACAAAATTATGGTCTAAAATATGGCCTACGATTGGTCCCTGTGGCTTGTTCAATGAATGAACAATTTCATGTAACAAAAGTCCCTGACGTAACATGGGAGAGAGTTTGTTTGCTATCTGATAAGCCCGACTATTCTGACCGGGAAACTTCATTGGCAGCACCATAGCGCCAGAACGGCGTATTAACTGCGCAGTAAAAACATTCCAGTCTCCCTCGATAGCCTCGCCCCACCACGTACTGGATGTAGCAACGACGCCAGAAGGAAACAAAGCAACTACTCCGCCCGCCTTCAAGTACGACATAGCCTTGGAACGCATCTCAACACCTTTACGTTGCGCGTCTTTTTCGTGGGGAAATGGTACCGGAATCATGTAACTACCAGCCACTTCATCAATAGCAGTTAATAACGATCGTGTCAGAATTCGATAATCTGGTCGCACGCGGCCAATCAAATCAGCAAAAATCATCCCATCCACCATTCCATGTGGATGGTTTGCTACAATAATGAGAGGTCCTGTCTTTGGGATCCGATCGAGCTGTGATTGTGGTGTTGTTAGTTGGATACCCATCACATCCAAACATGCTCGCCAAAATGCCTGCCCTTTAGGCGGGTTTTGATTTTCGAATTTCCTAATGAGACGCAAAATTGTCAATTTACCCGTAAAAGCTTCCATAATACGGATGAATGTAGCCTTCCAAGGATCTCCAAATGTAGATGCATAAGACAGGCTACGTCTATCATATTTTGCAAAACTAGCTACTTCATATTTAGCTATTGTTTCATTATTTTCTAAACTATCCACCAAAGGATTCGAACCTTTTCACAAAGAAAAATAAGCCATCTAGATCAGGCTTCTTCCCCAAACTTTTCAGTAACCAGCGCTCTCAAAGCTTCAGCGAGTACGTCGGCATCCGGGCCAGATGTCTCAACTTCAATAAAACTTCCAAAAGGCGCTGCCAACATTAAAAGACCCATAATGCTGTCACCTGATGCAGACATTGAGTCTTTACTAATTGTAGCGTTTGCGTTGTGAGACTCGACTACTTCTACCAATTTAGCAGACGCTCTTGCATGCAGACCTTTAATATTTTTAATTTTTATAGAGAATTGTGGCAATTTCAGGGTCAATCTACACTTATGTTTTGGCTGTCGATATATTTTTTTCCGGCATCAAGCGCAACACGAACTGCATCGACTATATTTGCGTCTCGGCTCTTTGCAAGTTTGATTAACATTGGCAAATTTGCACCATACAAAATGCGACGATTTCGTGGTTGGCACGCCTTTAAACTAAGATTGAATGGAGAACCGCCAAAAAGATCAGTTACTAAAACAACCCCACCGCCAGTATCAACGTCATCAGCCGCACGACAAATTTCCACCTCTTTCTCAGCTCGATTATGATTTATTTCAATTGAAATTGCACGCACCCGTTGTTGCAAACCAACGACATGTTCCATGGCTTTAAGGTACTCACATGCAAGGCCTCCATGGGCCACAATAACAATCCCGATCAAACTGATGCCTCTTCGCGCCTACAACAGGTTAAAAACCCTGTCAAATAGACACTTACTGGCCCATGTGTGCAAGGGTGGATCCTAAGTATCTTAGTATGGCTAATGATTTTTTGGCTTATTAGCTATCTAAAAAAGAGAGAGTATTACAAATTCTTTTACCTTCAATTTCAAAAACTATCAAAATCGCGATTTTTATGGACATTTAGGATTAATTAAAGACTGTGCCTATTTAAATATCAGCAAAATTAGCTGCATAAATTACCAAAGTCTTACACCAATGGGTCATCCATATATACTACGTTGGATTTTTTCGAGAATGCTTTAAAATTTGCATGATAGCAGCAGGCCACGCTGGATTTTCAACTCGATACAGACATGGAAGCGTCTGGCCTAAAATCACTGTATTGTGCAGTTCTGGAAGACGTTTTGCTTCACACTGATCTAAATCGATAACTAATTTTATAACTGCGCCAGTATACGCAGCAGTAAGAACCCCAACACCGCGAAACTCGATAAGGCCTGCAATTTTTTCTGGTGGCTTAGCCCAGATTTCGTCGCCAAAAACAGTCAATACAGTTTTGTCATCTGCAATTAAATGCGCCCCTAAACTCATTAATTGCAGACACAAAGTTGACTTACCGCTACCTGAAGCGCCCAATACTAACACACCACTTTCCCCTACCGACACTGCACTAGCGTGATGCGTCGACTCCGTCATGCCAAACCTTTTTTACAAACAGTTTCACACAAGGACCAACCTCCAATGGATCAAATTTGATGTTAGCTTGTTATAAAAAATTTTACATCTGGATAACAACTATATCTGTTTTTGCGCCACTTAATCTGGACCTAAAATATTTCCAACTTTCGCACTGCTTTAATATCTATGGCACTTGTCTCATTTTTTGGTCAACGGTGTTGTTTCGGGTTTATAAAATTAAATCAAAGGAAAAAAACTGCGAATCAGCTAATTAATCTTATTGAAATTAAATTTGAAATACTTTGAAAAACCCAATCTACTTCAAACCCGCTGCTAAAGTTTGGTCCTAAATCGAACTGTTTGCGCAATCGGTAGTTATGAGAGCGCTAACTTGACGGAAGGAACCTATTCACATTGGGAATTCGCATGCTATGAGCCATCTAATTCTTGGCCTTTTTATTATCCACGACCGGCCTTAATGCGCAATTTGATATAAAAGCCGCATGACGGCATCAGGAGACACTCATGGCATTTGGACGGGTAAACCAACAGTTTCGGCTCGAGGATCAGGGAATTACAGGGCTTGGAAATATATATTATAATTTAATAGAGCCTACGCTGATCGAAAAAGCACTTGAGCGCAAGGAAGGGCAACTTGGTAAAGGCGGAGCTTTTTTGGTAACAACAGGGAAATTTACCGGGCGGTCTCCTAAAGATAAACACGTTGTAAAAACTGACGACGTCTCAGAGACTATCTGGTGGGAAAATAATAAAGCCATGTCACCAGAAGGTTTTGAAGCCCTGTACACCGATATGCTTGAGCATATGAAAGGCCGTGATTATTTTGTACAGGACTTAACAGCCGGAGCTGATCCGAGCTATTCGATAAACTTGCGCATGATTACTGAGTTAGCATGGCATGGCTTGTTCATCCGGCACTTATTAAGACGTCCAGATGCCGAAGATTTAGTAGACTTTAAAGCGGACTTTACGATTATCAATTGTCCAACTTTTCGAGCACATCCTGATAAACACAATTGTAGCTCAGAGACAGTCATCGCAATCAACTTCCAGAAAAAGCTCATTTTAATAGGCGGCACGGAATATGCCGGCGAAAACAAAAAATCAGTTTTCACTTTGTTAAATTATCTTTTACCTGATCATGGCGTCATGCCTATGCATTGTTCTGCCAACCATGCCCATGGTAATCCAGTTGATACAGCTGTTTTCTTTGGGTTGTCTGGTACAGGGAAAACTACACTTTCTGCTGATCCAGAGCGAATTCTCATCGGCGATGATGAACATGGTTGGTCAGACCGAGGAACATTCAATTTTGAAGGAGGCTGTTACGCAAAAACGATCAATCTTAGCCCCGAAGCTGAGCCAGAAATCTACGCCACAACTGAAAAGTTTGGGACTATAATTGAAAACATGATTTTTGATCCTGATTCTAAAACTTTAGACTTTCAAGATGACTATTTAACAGCAAATATGCGGTGCGCTTACCCTTTGCACTATATCTCGAATGCGAGTAAAACTTCGTTGGGTGGCCACCCCAAAAATATTATAATGTTGACGTGTGATGCATTTGGCATTTTGCCCCCCATTGCGCGGCTGACCCCAGCGCAAGCAATGTATCATTTTTTATCTGGTTTCACATCAAAAGTGGCAGGAACAGAACGCGGTATAACTGAGCCTGAACCGACTTTCTCTACCTGTTTCGGAGCACCGTTTATGCCACGCCGGCCGGAGACCTATGGCAAATTGTTACAAGATAAAATTTCAAACCATGGTGCTTCCTGCTGGTTAGTTAACACAGGCTGGACTGGTGGCGCATACGGTATTGGCAGCCGTATGCCAATCCGCGCAACACGCGCGTTACTTACAGCTGCAATGAACGGTATTCTGGCAGCCAGTAAATTCCGCAAAGATCCAAATTTTGGCTTTGATGTGCCAGTTTCAGTTCCAGGCGTAGCAGATATTCTCCTAGATCCACGTCGTACATGGAATGACGTAAATGCATATGATCAACAGGCAAAAAAACTTTTAGAAATGTTTTCAAGAAACTTTGAAAAATATCTGCCGTTTATTGACCAAGACGTCAAAGCCGCTGTCCTAGGGTAACTTTGTGCAAGTCTTTTCCATCTATTTTTATTACTTATAGTAGACTGAGTCGTTTAAAAGAAAATAGCACGTCGGAGTAAGTTTAAGGCAGCTACAAGTAGTACGAGTAAGGTCACTCGTTTGAATGTAGCTTGATCAATACTGTCAAGTACCTTGGTTCCTACCCACTGCCCAAACAGAGCAGGAAAAATTAAAGCTATGCTCAGCGGTACTGTTTCAATACGCAATACTCCAGAGCCAATATGCGCAAAAAAAAGGGCAACAGCACCTAGGCCATAAACTACACCCTGAATACGCATATGTTCTGTTTTCTCAGTACCCAGAGCCGTCAAATAAATCACTGTTGGCAGCCCCCACACACCGGCTATTCCGCCCATAAAGCCAGCTAGGATTCCAAAGCCAACTTCAACATCCACTCGTTGGCACACCAAAGTCAGTCGCCATCCTGCTAATTGCACAGACACAAAAAGAATTACCACTGCGCTAATAATGGTAAGCAAAATACTGATTGGTAGCAATTGTACTAACTGCGCGCTTAAGATTAATACAAAACATCCTACAATGAGATAGACCCCAAAACGCTTTGCTGAGATCCAAGCCGCGCAGAATCCTTGCCTGAGAGCTTGCGGTACATTAGTGACGAGTGTTGGGAGAATTAGGCCTGCCAAAGCAAGCTCTGGATCTAAAAATGACGATAATCCAGAGATAAGAACCAGAGGCATGGCGAAACCAACCACTCCTTTGACGAAACCCCCTACAGCAGCGATAATAAATGCTGCAAACCAAAAACTTGGAGAAAGAAGGTCAAAAAAAATATCCATTTTTACCTAATACTCCCCTAAACTAAACCTTGCTACCTTTGTAATTCATTATTCGAAAAGTAATAATAAAACTAAATTTTGTCTCAAAACGAATATTTGTTGCGCTGCCGCTGCAAAAAAGACTAAGATCTGCTGGCGATTGACGGGGATTAAAAGATGGCACACGATGGACAAGACATACACAGTTTAGCACCAGTTTTACTGAATGGCCTTTTAAAACTTACAGCGGCGTCACTCCCACCAGTTGATACTGTTGTAAACATTGCTCTAAGTCGTTTACGGACAAAGTTAAGCGTCAACGGACTTATTTCAAACGAGTTGTTAGAGCAGCACCAAACTGCTGCGCATGGTCTAGCGTGGCTATCGACCTATGCCGAAGCGCTTCGGCAAATGCAAAAATGGGCAGAAAAGTTAGATAATTCATCGAAATTTGGTGAAGTGGAAGCTCTCATACATCAGATCGCATTTAGCGAGTATCTAAGCCAGATCTATGGCGGTATTCAGATGAACCAAAGTGAATTTTTACGTCCACATGATATGGGGCTGACACATGCTGAAATAAGCACAATACTGATCCCGGAGTTCAGAATACTCACCGAAAGCGGCAATACCCAAGCCGTTCGGCTTCGTCTAGTTGAATTAATGCAAGATCGTAGCGCAGAAATCACTGTGGGTGCATCTGGACTCGATGATGAGTTAGAAATGATCCGAGAACAATTTCGACGCTATACCATTGAAAAGATAGAGCCATTTTCTCATGATTGGCACCTTAATGACGAACTAATACCAATGGGTGTAATCGAAGAGCTGGCTGAATTAGGCGTCTTTGGTCTTACAATACCAGAAGAATATGGTGGTTTAGGACTTTCTAAGGCATCGATGTGCGTCGTCAGTGAAGAACTGTCTCGTGGATATATCGGAGTTGGCTCTCTCGGAACACGGTCCGAGATTGCCGCGGAACTAATCATTGCGGGCGGCAATAAATCCCAAAAAGAAAAATGGCTTCCAAAACTGGCCAGTGCTGAAACACTACCAACAGCGGTATTCACTGAACCCAACACCGGTTCAGATCTGGGAGCTTTGCGAACCCGTGCTGTTAAATATAGCAATGGTGACTACAAAATTACTGGAAATAAAACTTGGATTACCCATGCCTCGAGAACACAGTTAATGACCTTACTTGCGAGAACGGATGCCAATACGACAGATTATAAAGGCTTATCAATGTTTCTGGCTGAAAAAATACCAGGAACTGATGAAGTCCCTTTTCCCACTGACGGGATGACAGGTGGAGAAATTAAAGTTTTAGGATATCGCGGAATGAAAGAATACGAGATTGCATTTGACAATTTCAATGTGAAAGCAGAAAATTTACTCGGCGAAAAGGAAGGTAAAGGTTTCAAACAACTGATGGAAACCTTTGAGTCAGCTCGCATCCAAACTGCTGCCCGTGCCGTTGGAGTAGCGCAATCAGCACTCGACCTATCGATGCAATACGCGATAGATAGGAAACAGTTTGGAAAATCTTTGATCCACTTTCCTAGGGTTGCCAATAAACTTGCTATGATGGCAGTCGAAATTATGGTCGCAAGACAACTGACTTACTTCTCTGCTTTCGAAAAAGATGAAGAGCGACGGTGTGATGTCGAAGCAGGTATGGCTAAGTTATTAAGTGCCCGTGTCGCATGGGCTGCCGCTGATAGTGGATTGCAGATACATGGTGGCAATGGTTTTGCGCTTGAATATAAAATCAGCCGCGTAATGTGTGACGCGCGCATTCTGAATATTTTTGAAGGTGCAGCGGAAATTCAGGCACAAGTGATTGCAAGACGAATTCTTGCATAAGGCGGTAACAAAACAGGCTGAAAGACAGTTCACGAACCTAAATGCTTGATTGACCACCTATCAGAAAATGGCACTATGCTGGGATGTTGACGTTTGCTGCTGCAGTATTCTTTTTGATTATTACGCCAGGGCCAGGGGTGTTGTCTGCAGCTGGAATAGGAGCAGCATACGGGTTTAAATCAGGTTTACGATACGTCCTAGGTCTTTTAATTGGTAATAATATTGTCATTATTGCCGTCGTTTCTGGTGTCGCGACACTCGTAGTTACAACTTCTTCAGTACGTTCGGTACTTTTCCTACTTTCAACGACTTATTTAATTTACCTCGCATTCCGTATCGCCTTTGCGGGCTCAGAATTAGCATTCATTACAGCCGATTCGAAGCCCGGCATACTGGCCGGAATTCTACTTCAAACGATTAACCCTAAAGCATACGTGGTCAATACAGCCCTATTTTCAGGGTTTAGTATTTTTCCTGAAGCGTTAGCTTCAGAAGTCATATGGAAGTTGCTAATTGTGAATGCTATCTGGCTGCCAATTCATTTTATATGGTTATGGCTAGGTACTATTCTAAAAAAGATGGATTTAAATACAAAATACCGAAAACTAATAAACATTATAATGGCAGCATCGTTACTCATAGTTGTTGCGCTGGCGTTTTTATCATTCTGATTACAAAACCACTAAATACTATTCTTTTGTAGCTAATATTATGTATGAATGACCAAAAGTCATATTCTATTGCATTTTACAGCGTATATAAATGTCATCATAATAATACATCAATTAAATTAACTTTTAACACCGCAATTATAGGTAATATTAAATGTCATTTAGACATTTAACTTTACTATTGAGCCTTGAATCAGTCTTTTTTAGTTTAACAATAAAATTTTTGATAATACCTAGCACCAAATAACAGATAAGCTGTTAAGCAAAACCATTAATATGGACCATGCATTGACTAGCTAGAAAACCCCCAAAGCATTTAATCAAAATAATTGGATGAATTACGAAATCATTTTTCAACTATATTTAGAATGAAATAACTGAGCCTAAATTGAAGCATAGAGAATTATAAAATGTTCTTTATTCGGATGCGGCAACATCTGAATACTTAAGTAATACTCCTGTGAAACTTAAACAAATGGCTAAAACGGAGGGCGGAAAAACAACTGAACTTATTCTGTCAAACAAGAAAAATTATTTCAAAAACTCCTTAAAAAAATAGTAATAAATTGGGCGCGAGCATCAGGCAAGGGGCGAGATCCCAAATTTGAAGCCATTCGTGAACACAAAAAATATCCAGTGGTTTCAAAAGCCTTTGCTATCTCAACATTAGATGCTTCCCCCTCACCTCGCAAAACAGGTGGTAGAGGCAGCAACCTGTCAGCCCACTCACCCGCTCCGTTCTCGGATACCGCACGACCTGACTTAGGAGAAACATAGATTAAATTTTCAGATAAACCTGTCACGGCACACTTACTCAAATCCAGTCCATAGCCCATGTCATTCAATAGAGCCATTTCCCATTGCAGATAGGCCAGAGGCCATAGTTCGTCCTGGCCCAACAAATCCATCAGTTGTTCAGTTTTATTATATAACTTAACATGCTGCTCTCGCTCTGGGAGACAAAAACTCAACAATGCAGTGACTGCATTCAAACCTGCCAATGCTAATCTACTATCCATCACCAACGCCGTCCGACTGCGCAAGGATTCAGCGGTGAAGCTTCCAATATGTTCTTCAAGCCTCGCTCGCCAGGAGACATGTAACTGTGCACCAGGCTGTAATATCGGTGCAATCTTGCGGCTTGTTCCACCTCTTACAACGCCAATATGGCGACCTTTGCATTCAGTAAAAACCTCAATAATAGAGCTACTTTCACCATGACGGCGAACTTTCAGCAAAATGCCTTCACCGCGCCATTCCACCTCAAGATAGCCCTTCATCATTTAGCATATGTCGCCCTTGTCGATCCTCAACTTCAATGACCCAAAGGTCAGGATCAAACCCACGTTGCGTAGCAACAGTTGCTTCCACATCCACCTCTGCACCACTAGTCAACTCGACCCAACGTCGCATATCCAACATTAAATCAAAACTGCGTTGAAAGAGCGTTGCAAAACCATCAAGAGTGTTCAACTTAACCAGAACTGCGCCTGCTGTATCATCACCATGGGCCACAACAAAACCAAGTATACCCTCGGCACGCAACCTCGTCAGATAAGCATCCACCCAAAATCGGGATGTTAGTCTAAGCACTGTATCTCTCATAGTTTTCTATTAATGTTCATTTTTTTAGGGTGAAACTATAATTAATTCAGGCATTGCCATCTTTAAAATTAAGTCCCATCTCAGAATAACGCTCCGACTCTTCTTGCCATCTCTCTCGCACCTTAACTTTCAAGAAAAGATGAACCTTACGTTCTAAAAAATTCATCAAATCCATACGTGAGGCTTTACTAATAGCCTTGATTGTCTCACCATTTTTGCCCAATACAATACCTTTGTGGCCATCGCGGCTTACATAAATGATCTGATCAATATGGACAGATCCGTCTTTCAGTTCTCTCCAGTTCTCTGTCTCAACTGTCAACTGGTAGGGTAACTCTTGGTGTAAACGCAGAGTTAATTTTTCACGCGTTACTTCCGCCGCAATCATACGCATTGGTAAATCCGCAACTTGATCTTCAGGATAGAGCCACGGACCCTGTGGAACTTGAACCGAAAGCCATACAAGGAAATCATGAACACCATGACCTTTTTCTGCTGAGATCATGAAAGTTTTTGCAAAGTCATAACGATCATTCAGATCTTTCGTCAGTTTAAGCAAGAAAGATGCTTCGACCCTGTCAATTTTATTAATAGCTAAAGCAACCGTCCGACCTTTACTAATATCGACCAAACCTTCAAGTATTTCCTCGACCCCCCCAGTTAAACCACGATGTGCTTCAATCATTAAAATAACAACATCAGCATCCGCAGCACCGCCCCAAGCTGCAGCCACCATAGCGCGGTCCAGTCGACGTCGCGGCCTAAATAGACCTGGTGTATCAACAAAAACAATTTGACTATCGCCTTCGATCGCAATGCCTCTGATCCGCGTACGGGTAGTTTGAACCTTATGGGTAACAATCGAAACTTTGGCACCGACTACTCGGTTAAGCAGAGTGGATTTCCCTGCATTAGGCTCTCCAATCAGCGCAACAAATCCAGCACGCATTTTCATGTGTCTTGTTCCAATATAGCCATAAGAGCCCTTGCCGCTCCCTGTTGCGCCTCACGTTTAGATCCAGCAGTCGCGCTACCTTTAACACCCGTACTCAGTTGCGCCATGATGGTAAATATTGGCGCGTGATCAGGTCCATTACGATCTATCTCAATGTATTCAGGCGGTGACAGACTTCGTGCTTGCGCCCACTCCTGCAGGGATGTTTTAGCATCACGAGCATCGTCGTCCACCTGTGTAATTCTATCCGCCCAAAGCCGTAAAACCATGTCACGGGCCGCCTGAAATCCTGCATCTAAATAAACAGCCGCAATTACAGCTTCAATAGCATCACCTAGCAATGCAAGTTTGCGGCGTCCTCCAGAAACTGTTTCCGAACGTCCCAAACGCACTACAGCACCAAGATCGATCTCCCGCGCCACATCAGCACAGGTTTCTTTCCGAACCAGAGCATTAAAGCGCGGTGCCAGAGCGCCCTCTGAAGCGTTTGGGTCGGCTTCGATAAGGGCTTGAGCCATTACCAAGCCCAAAACCCTATCACCAAGAAACTCTAACCTTTGATTATCGTTCCTCGTGGAAGATGACATCGACGCGTGTGTAACTGCTTCCACTAGAAGCTCTGGCGTGGAAAAGCTATATCCAATTCGAGCCTCAAATGCCCTCAATTCGCTCCCAAGCTTCACTCGATACCCTTAAAAAAACGATCCCTGCGCCAAGTCCAGAAAAATAACATTGACCTACCTGCTGACGAAAACATGATACGGTCTGCGCGCCCAATTAAATTTTCGTAAGGTACATAACCCACCCCTCCAGCGACTTGTGAAAGTCGACTATCAGAGGAATTATCGCGGTTATCACCCATAAAAAAATAGTTACCCTCCGGGACCCGATATACTGGTGTGTTATCGGCAGATTGATCACCAATATTCAAAACAATATGCTTGGTGCCATTTGGGAATGACTCGATAAAACGAGACTTGATACATTCAGCTCCGATACCGACTGGCCCGTTTTCGCATCTTGGTAAAAGGCGTTGAGGACCTTGGCGATCAAAGGTTTCAATAAACTCCCCATCAGGTTCCTGAGGTACAACCACACCATTCAAAAACAAAATGCCGTCTTTTACCTGGACCGTGTCACCTGGCAAACCGACCAAACGTTTGATGTAGTCAGAACCAGAAATTGGGTGCCGGAAAACAATAACATCACCACGCTCAGGATCACCAGCTAGAAAGCGCTTGTTATTACCACCGATGAAACCGCAGAGCTTTTTTGCATCCAGCCCTATGATTGGAATTGAGGGGCATGAGGCATAAGAAAACCCATATGCCATTTTATTCACAAAAAGAAAATCGCCAATCAATAATGTTTCCTTCATTGATCCCGACGGAATCCAGAAGGGCTGGAAAAACAAAGTGCGAAACACACCTGCAATCAATAGCGCATAAACGATAGTTTTTATCGTCTCTAAAATACCGTTTTCAGCTTTTTCTTTGACCGCCATGGAGGTTCTCCTGCTCGAGACTTCATAAAGGTTGGTTCATGCTTGCGCCATGCCAAACTGTCAAGCAGACAACAACAGGCAGGATGAAGGAGTTCGTTTTCTTTATTGGCACCTCAAAATCAAAATCAAATTTATTTAAAATAGGCTCAAAAAGACGATTTAATTAATTTCGAACTTCATCCATTAAACGACGCATCTCTTTAATTGCAGGATCAAAACCACGAAATATAGCTTCCCCTATGAGAAAGTGGCCGATATTCAACTCCACTACTTCTAAGAATGCTGCGACTGGCTGTACTGTTTCATATGTTAGACCATGACCAACATGCACTTCTAAGCCCAAGTCATAAGCAAAGCGGCTCATATCCCGAAGTGCCTCAAGTTCAATATTACGATCTTCGATACGGCCTTCATGATGTGCATCACAATATGCGCCAGAGTGTAATTCTATAACCTGCGCACCTATGCGACATGCAGCCTCGATTTGATGTTTATCAGGTGCAATAAAAATAGATACTCGGCAGCCTGCGTCCCGCAACGGTGCAACAAATTCAGCCAGCTTTTTCTCTTCCCGCACCACTTCAAGCCCACCCTCAGTTGTACGTTCCTCTCGTTTTTCTGGAACTATGCAAACAGCATGTGGTTTATGAAATAAAGCAATCTCTTGCATTTCGGCTGTAGCAGCCATTTCAAAATTTAGTGGAACTGACAGAATATTCATTAGCCCTTCGATGTCCGAATCTGAGATATGACGGCGATCTTCGCGCAAATGTGCCGTTATTCCGTCTGCGCCTGCTAGCTCCGCAATCCGAGCCGCTCGTAAAGGGTCAGGTGTCCCTCCACCACGCGCATTTCGAACAGTTGCCACGTGATCTATATTAACACCCAGACGCAGTTTTTTTTGCGATGCGGTCATAGTTTTTCCTTTACCTTTATAAAATCATCTATCGCTTTCAATGCCTCTTGAAAATGCATTAGCGTAAAAAACTGTAAACAAAAGTTTGATTATTTTGCGCGAAAGCATTTAGACTTATGTGCTTTTCATTTCACTCCGCTTTTGTCCGAGCTTCTTTAGCTTTTGCAGCAGCCTTCGCTTTCAAGGATTCAAGCTTAGCCTTTATCATTCCTTTTCTGCGGTGCTGATAGGCACGGATCAATGGCACAGACAAATAGTAGCACAGCGTTGCCACAATAATTCCTGGTAAAATTCCACCAATCAAATACGGAAAAAATATTTCATCAAAAAAAACTACTAGACTAGACCACTCTTGCTTTTGCCCAGTAAGAACGGCCCTCAGGTTAAACCAAAGATCACCACCTGCATCCATAAACTTTCCTGTAAATGAGCGCTCATTCTCTTCCGGCATTTCCGATCCCATTAACCAATGCCCCGATTGAAGCGAAATAACTCCGATCGGGAAATAGCTCAGAGGATTGCCAAAAAAAGTAGACATCAAAGCTGCCAAAATATTTCCACGATTTGCTGCTGCAATGCAGCATGCAATAATAAAGTGCAGGCCGTAAAACGGTGTAAAAGTTGTAAATACGCCAGCCCAAATACCACGCGCGATACGTTCAGGCTGGTCCGGCAGTCGTCTCACACGATGTTTGATGTAATGAAATGCGCGTCCCCACCCACCACGTGGCCAAATAGCTTCAAGCACAGCACGGAAAAACGGCTTGCGATCTCGGCGCTTGAATACCAAAGCCTTGTCCTTCTTTTCTAGCTCAGCTTACCGCAGCCTGCCCCACAGTGGGGGTAGGATTTCGGTAGCGTTTGATCGCAGCCACATCACTTTCAGCCTGAAGAGCAGCCATTAGGCTATGTAAATGTTTAGCATCCCGCAATTCTAAATGGATCAATAACCGGAAGAAGTCAGGTTTACGATCCTTGAACTCCAGATCTGCAATGTTTGCCTTTGTTTCTCCAATTAATGTGCAAATCCGTCCCAAAACACCAGTGTCATTACCAATAGTCAATTCTAGTGTGGCTCCATATACAGCCGGATGGGAGCCATCATGCCAATGCAAGTCCAACCAACGGCCAGGCTGGTGTTCGTATTCTGTTAAACGTGCACAATCAATAGCATGCACTATAACACCTTTACCTCGAAAAGTGATTCCAACAATGCGTTCACCAGGCAACGGTTCGCAGCAAATGGCTCTTTGGAATGACTGGCCTGATGACAGGCCGATCACAGCGCGTCGCACGTCAACAACTTTACCAGCCTGAGGGATTAAATCCGGATAAATAGATTGAACCACCTCTCGCCCGGTAAGTTCAGCAGATCCTAGACGCGCCAAAACTTCATCTACGCTTCCCAGACGTAATTGCTTTGTGGCGGCCTCTAATGCCTTATCAGTTACTTTTTTTCGTACATGCCCAAAAGCTGAGCGTGCCAGTTCTCGCCCAAGAGTTATAAAACGTTCTCTATCAGCCTCGCGCATAGATCTACGAATTGCAGTTTTCGCTTTACCTGTGGTTGCGATCTCCAACCATGTGGTTTGTGGTATTTGGCCTTCGGCCGTTATGATTTCAACCGACTGGCCATTTTTGACACGCGTCCAGAGGGGGACGCGCATTCCATCAACTTTGGCACCAACACAGGCGTTGCCTATGCGCGTATGGATTGCATAAGCAAAATCAATTGGCGTAGCGCCACGAGGCAACTTCACTACCTCTCCTTTAGGAGTAAAACAAAAAACTTGATCTGAATACATCTCAAGTTTAACAGCTTCTAAAAAATCCTGATGATTATCTTCACCATCAAACTGTTCTGTCAACTGCGCAATCCATTTGGCTGGATCAACAGCAAACGGGTTTTGAGATCGTACACCGTCACGGTAAGACCAATGTGCTGCAACACCACTCTCAGCTACGTCATGCATCTGCCGTGTCCGAATCTGTACTTCAACACGTTTACCATCACGTCCTGAAACAGTGGTATGAATTGAACGATATCCGTTTGTCTTTGGTTGACTGATATAATCTTTAAATCGCCCTGGTACTGCTCGCCATCTTTGATGAATTGCACCTAAAGCACGGTAAGTATCTTCTTCAGATTCGGTAATAACGCGAAAACCGTAGATGTCACTTAGGCGACTAAATGATTGATCTTTTTCCTTCATCTTACGCCAAATCGCATAAGGCTTTTTAGCTCGACCAAAGACCTCGGCTACTATGTCAGCCTTTTCCAATTCATACCGCATATCGCCAGTAATTCGCTCTATCACATCGCCAGTATCGCGTTGCATCGTAATAAAACGACGTATAATTGATGATCTACCTTCAGGATTCAGTACTTTAAATGCTAAATCCTCCAATTCTTCACGCATCCACTGCATGCCCATGCGACCAGCAAGTGGCGCAAAAATGTCCATAGTTTCACGAGCTTTTTGTAGTTGTTTATGCGCACGCATTGAGCGAATTGTACGCATGTTGTGAAGCCGGTCGCCTAACTTAACCAAAATAACCCGCATGTCCTTCGACATTGCGATGAACAGTTTACGGAAGTTTTCCGCCTGTTTGGTTTCTACGCTACTTAATTGAAGGTTAGTAAGTTTTGTAACGCCATCAACCAGTTGTGCTATGTCTTCACCAAAAGTATTAACCAAACCAGAGTAGTTAGCTTTAGTATCTTCAATGGTGTCATGAAGCAAAGCTGTAATTATTGTCGCGTCATCCAATTGTTGTTTTGTCAATATTGCCGCAACGGCGACCGGATGCATAAAATATGGTTCGCCCGAATGGCGAAACTGACCACGGTGCATTTGCTCACCAAATGAGTATGCCAGTTTGATCAGCCGTTTGTTCGTTTTTGGGTTATAGTCAGAGACCAGAGCAATTAACGCATCAGCAGAAATCATATGGCCTTTGCCTCTAGTGGATTAACTTTGACCTTGCGCGGCCATTAGTTGACGCAACAGCATTTCTTCAGACATGCTATCTTCCTCTGGTTTGTCCGGCTCCCCGCCCATGAGAAGTGCCATTTTATCTTCTTCGGCCTCATCCACTTCGATTTGCGTTTGGTTCGATTCAATCAGACGCTCTCTCAAATCATCAGCGGTCTGTGTTTCATCTGCAATTTCCCGCAACGAAACCACCGGATTTTTATCATTATCACGGTCGACCGTTACAGGAGAACCAGCAGACACCTCGCGGGCACGGTGTGCTGCAAGCATTACTAATTCAAAACGATTTGGAACCTTGTCAACACAATCTTCAACGGTTACACGAGCCATATAAGTCTCCAAACTTGGAATTGAATTAAAGTGGTTGCTTATGCCTGTTCCTATAAAATGGCAAGCCGGAAAAAGTTAACTATTGGATGTACTTTATCTGGTCGCGATCCTTGCTCGGAAGACGCTCAAGCATCTGTGTGACGGTCAGTTTAAGAATCGGATGCACCCACTGAGGCGCTATTTCCGCCAATGGCACTAAAACAAATGCGCGCGCATGCAGCCGAGGGTGCGGCAAAATCAACTCCTCTGGAGCGTAATTTTTTTGTTGCTCTAGGGGTAAGTTCATCCAGTGTCGAACAATCTCTGGACTAGGACAAACCACATCGCCAATGGCTAAAAAATCTAGATCTATTGCACGCTGTTCCCAACGCATAATTCGACTGCGACCCAACTTTTCTTCGACCGCATGAAGATTGACTAAAGTATCTTGTTCGGTCCAATTGACTAAAATCTCCAAAGCACCGTTTACATATTCCGGACCTGAACCTGCCGGAAAAGCTGGAGTCCTATAGAAGTGACTCTGGCCTTTAATTATAGCGCCTGCCGCAACCAATAATTCAATCCCTGCGAGAATTGTTTCTTCAGGAGACCCGCTTTTAGATCTCATATTTGATCCAACAGCAACAAGTACTGATGACTTTAATTGAAGTGGAATTTCGTCTGATTTAACTTTGTTAGTGTGGTGTGCCATGTTTGCTTTTACTTATTATGAGTAGTCTGTATTCTATACGTCTTTAGACAACCTATTTTGAGAAGTATCGCGCAATAAATAATTAGCGCAAATTTCTATTTAAGGAACGAGTTAATATGTTTTATAAAGACGAACGTTTAGCAATATTTATTGACGGTTCAAACCTATATGCATCATCAAAAGCACTCGAATTCGAAATTGATTACAAACTCTTGAAACAGGAATTTATGCGACGTGGTAAACTACTCAGAGCTTTCTACTACACTGCATTGCTGGAAAATGATGAATATTCTCCCATTCGACCTTTGGTAGACTGGCTGAACTACAATGGTTTCACAATGGTTACTAAGGCTGCCAAAGAGTATACTGACAGCATGGGACGGCGTAAGGTAAAAGGAAACATGGACATAGAGCTGGCGGTGGACGCGATGGAATTAGCTCCTCGGCTTGATCATATTGTTCTGTTTTCAGGCGATGGTGACTTTCGCCCTTTGATTGAGAGCTTACAACGTCAGGGCGTTCGCGTTTCTGTAGTTTCCACTATAAGAAGCCAGCCACCTATGATTTCTGATGAATTAAGAAGACAAGCCGATAACTTTATAGAATTAGATGAATTAAAGGATGCGGTAGGTCGGCCATCACGGGAAGATTCAGTCGATGATAATGTTCAGTATCAAGATCATAGCTAAATTATTTAACATTGCCTCCAACTTATTTGCACAATTATTTTTGGCACAACAAAAAGGAGGTTCCAACATTTCAATGCCTGTTCTCTAAATCTGAACATTCAGGAAGAAAATAGAATGTAAGGAGATTATGACGGTCAGCCTTTTACATCTGAAGCTCAGCAATACTTTGAGCCGTAACATATATTTTTTTGTACAAATCATTTTCAGCACCAATATAGTCGCATTCCTTGCTATCTTTTCATTAACTACAATATAAATAATGCCATGCTATATTTTGTGACAAGCATTAAAGTCAGCATTTTTAGATAAACAATTACAGGACTGGACGCACAGCGCGGGGTTAAATACCTACGGAAATAGGGAAAAGGACTTAGCCAATGAAGAAGACGCCATTAACCTTATATCTAGCTGCACCCAGAGGATTTTGCGCAGGCGTGGACCGTGCCATAAAGATTGTCGAGGTCGCATTGGGGAAATGGGGAGCACCCGTATATGTTCGCCATGAGATAGTTCACAATAAATTTGTTGTGGACGAATTACGGAAAAAAGGTGCAGTATTTATAGAAGAGTTGGATGATTGCCCAAATGATAGACCCGTAATTTTTTCGGCGCACGGAGTTCCCAAATCTGTCCCAGCCAGTGCGGCAGCGCGTGAAATGTTATATGTTGACGCCACCTGCCCATTAGTAAGCAAAGTACATATTGAAGCCCAACGGCACTCAGACAATGGTCTCCAAATGATTATGATTGGCCATGAAGGTCATCCTGAAACTGTTGGAACTATGGGTCAACTACCTACCGGTGAGGTCATTTTGGTTGAAACAGTAAAAGATGTTGCAGTTATACAAGTACGGGACCCAGAAAAGCTTGCTTTTGTTACTCAAACAACTCTATCAATTGATGATACAGCAGATATTGTAATTGCCTTGAAAGATCGCTTTCCCAATATTGTTGGTCCTCATAAAGAAGATATTTGCTACGCTACCACCAACCGCCAAGAGGCTGTCAAAGCAATGGCGCCAAAATGTGATGCAATACTAGTCGTCGGTGCGCCTAATTCGTCAAATTCTAAAAGATTAGTTGAGGTTGGAGAACGAGCAGGAGGTTGCTATTCTCAACTGGTGCAACGAGCAACCGATATTGACTGGCGCAGCTTAAATGGGATTACTTCGATTGGCATCACTGCGGGTGCGTCTGCTCCAGAACTACTAATTAACGAAGTTATAGATGCATTTCATAAACGTTTTGACGTAACCATTGAAAAAGTAGAAACAGCCATAGAAAACGTTGAATTCAAAATTCCACGTATCCTTCGAGAAGTTGGCCGATAGACAGTATTGGTCATCTACAATTACAAGCATAATTGTTTACTTTTATGCTGTACGGCCGAGGAGAGGTGTCGGCATCGATCTAGCGCCACAAAAGATCTTATTACTCTCTGTTCTGTATACTTAAATTGATCATTATTCTCCGAGGACAAAATCTATTATGTAAATAGCAATTACAAAAATACTTAAAAAGCTCATATCAAAAATAGATTTTATCAGCTAATGGCAAAGCAATGATACAAATACCCCGCGCACCCCTTTTACTTGGACTTGCAGGATTGATACCTTTTATTTGGGGTGCTTTAACCGTCTTAAGCAATGATCTAGCTGTGCTTGGATTGCAGAGTGTGGGTCCACGTTTCATTGGACCTTATGTACAGTTATTTTATGGGTCAGTAATTTTAGCATTTATGTCAGGAGTATTATGGGGCTTTGCAACCAAAACCCACGGCAAACAAGCCTGGATTTGCTATGCATTGTCAGTATTACCGGCTCTTTGGGCTTTTTTCATGACCGGCGGTGGGCCCAAAAGCGCCGGCATCAATCTCATATTTGGGTTTAGTGGCCTTTTACTACTAGATTATGCGTTCAGTTGTTGGGGTTTAACACCTAATTGGTGGATGCCTTTAAGAATTCTTCTCACAATAATCGTTATCGGCTGCCTAATATTTACGGTACAATAATGAATGATTTTAAAACCCTTTCTGTCTATGCATCACACGCCCAAAAATATGACGCTCTCACAAATCATGAAGTTAAGACTGATCCATTGCTAGAGCGTTTCATTTCAGGTATACCAAACGGCGGTCGTACGTTGGATATTGGTTGTGGTCCTGGTAATTCTGCGGGAATAATGGCAGCTAATGGCCTTCAAGTAGATGCATGGGATCTTGTATCAGAGATGCTTCAACTTACTCAGCGTTTTCCCGGTGTTTCAACCCGCCGAGCAGGTTATGCTGACTTGGATTCATTCGATTTATATGACGGGATTTGGTCTAATTTCTCAATGCTGCATACACCACGTTCTGCATGGCCACTCCAAATGAAAGCCATCAAAAAAGCTTTATGCCCAAATGGCCTGTTTCACATTAGCCTAAAACTTGGAATAGGCGAAAAGCGTGATAAAATTGGACGCCTGTACTCTTACGTCACTGAAAATGAATTGAATGACCTTCTTCAAGCAGCAGGATTAGAGCCCAAGTTTACAGCTTACGGGCGTAACAAGGGGTTAAGTGGAGAAATAGCTGATTGGATTGCGGTACAGGCTCGTGGCTGATCTTTTTGCATATACTGACGGAGCTTGTTCCGGAAACCCGGGGCCAGGAGGATGGGGCGTACTTTTGATTGCAATGGATGGCTCAAACGTGATGAGGGAGCGAGAATTAAAGGGAGGAGAAAGCCAAACAACAAATAACAAAATGGAATTAATGGCAGCTATTTCTGCACTTGAGGCTTTAACTAAACCATCTAATATCACTATCGTGACTGATAGTAATTACGTCAAAAACGGAATTACAATTTGGATCCATAACTGGAAAATAAATGGCTGGAAAAATGCAGCAAAAAAGGCTGTAGCTAACGCCGTTTTATGGCAACGTTTAGATATCGCGCAGGCCAATCATACTGTTTCTTGGAGATGGGTCAAAGGCCATGCAGGTAATCCTAACAATGAACGTGCCGATGCGTTGGCCCGTGCGGGTATGTTGGTTTTTAAAACAATATAAATAATCATAAAGCATCAACTACTATCAAATCTATTCAGCAAATTAATAAGAGCTTAAAGGAGTAGATTACTGACCCTGCTGCTAATGTGCCTAATCAAAAAAGTATTGAGCTCTGAAATTTTCAAATACATCTATGAATATTAGACCAATTAGATGAAATCTGTTAATAAAATTTGCTTAACAGTCTCCAGAATTTATAATTCTAATTGGTTAAGGTAGAGCCTCATTCATAAGCTATTAATTTAATATTGTACCAGGCGGCAATGGATTACCGCGTAAGAAATCTTGAGTTTCCTGACTTTCCCTACCAGCCTTTTGCAAACGCATCAACTGAACTGCTTCCGGCTGACAAGCCACTGTCAAAGCGTCATCTAGCACTAAACCTGAAACGCCAGAGGCTTGGTTGAGTTGAGATTCAAGCACTTTAATACGAACGCCTTTATGTTCAAACCAAGCTCCAGGAAAGGGAGATAAACCACGAATTTTTCTGTCCACCTCTTCAGCCGATTGTGACCAATCAATGAGCGCTTCCTGCTTTTTTATTTTTTTGGCATAAGTCACGCCCACACTTGATTGCGGGTTTGATGGCAACGCAGATAAATCTTCTAAAGCCAGAACAATCAAAGAAGCCCCTATTTCTGCCAAATGATCATGAAGGGTCGCGGTTGTTGAATTGGCCTCGATTGGTAGGGTTTTTTTCAATAAAATAGGCCCATTATCTAACCCAGCAAGCATTTGCATGATGCAAACGCCCGTTTCCTGATCACCAGCCATAATAGCACGATGAATCGGAGCAGCGCCGCGCCACCGAGGTAGCAAACTTGCGTGGATATTTAAGCAGCCCAAAGTAGGAGCATCTAATATAGTCTGAGGTAAGATAAGACCATACGCTGCTACCACAGCAACGTCAGCGTGAAGTGCTGAAAAGGCTTTCTGATCATCCTGAGATTGAAACGATGTTGGATGCCTGACCATTAATTCAAGAAAATTAGCGCGAATGTGAACCGGACTACAACGCTCTTTTTTACCTCGGCCTGCAGGCCGAGGGGGCTGCGTATAAACGCAGACAATATCATGGCCAGCCTTATAAAGACGGTCCAATGCAGCAACCGAAAACTCCGACGTGCCCATAAAAATTAGTCTCATCTTATCCCCTCACAAATAAGATATTTCAGCAACTTAATATAATCTCTAAACTCCATATAATTTTTAAATTTTGCTTCAAAAGAATAATAATTAATTATTTTATTTCAGTTGGTAAAATATCAACTCCCAATCATCCAGCTCTATTGGCATAAATCATAATAAAAATTTATAAATTTTCACGCGCTCGTTCACGTTTAAACTTGATCATCTTGCGCGTAATCATCTGGCGCTTAAGAGGTTTGAGATAATCAATAAAAAGCTTGCCATCCAAGTGATCAATTTCATGTTGTATGCAAGTTGACCATAATCCAGACATTTCTTCGCTTTGTTCTTTCCCATCCCGATCAATCCACTTTACCTGCACTTGAGCAGGACGGGTCACTTCAGCAAATTGTTCTGGCATAGACAAACAGCCTTCTTCATAAACACTGATTTCTTCCGAGCTTGCAACTATCTCAGGATTAAACATTATTAACGGACGCGGTGCGTTAGTGTCTGCCTTGACGCAATCCAAAACGACTAATCGTTTTAGAATACCAACTTGCGGAGATGCCAGGCCTACACCAGGCGCTCCATACATAGTTTCGAGCATATCATCAGCTAATAAACGTAAGTCATCCGTCAAATCTGAAATATAAAGAGAGGTTTTTTTAAGGCGTGGGTCGGGGTGTAAAATAATAGGACGTTTCATGAAGTTGTGTTTAGGGTATGGTAACGCTTGCTGCAATGCGCACTTACACGAGAAACTTTTAGTAATAACGTCATATCTATTACAAATTAGGGGATCCCAGGATGAATTTCGACGAAATCTTAGACCGCCGTGATACACATTCAAGCAAGTGGGATACGATGGAAAAAATATATGGTGTATCGCCCAGCGATGGGCTCGCCATGTGGGTGGCGGATATGGACTTTCGCTCACCACAGGGAATCTTAGATACTTTGCAGACGCAAATTGAACATGGTATATTGGGATATTTTGGAGATGACCGCGAGTACATTGAGTCTATTCAATGGTGGATGGATACACGCCATGGCTGGTCAGTTGATTCTGAAAGTATTTTTTCCACTCATGGCTTAGTCCATGGCGCAGCCATGTGTATTGATACTTTTACTGACCCTGACGATGGTGTCATACTTTTTACGCCAGTCTACCACTCATTCGCAAAAGTAATCAAAGCCAACAATCGTCGTGTAGTTGAATGCGAACTTGCTCAGGTTAATAACCAGTATAAAATGGATTTTGATACCTATGACGCGCAAATGGATGGAACAGAGAAAATGTTAATTCTGTGCTCTCCACATAACCCTGGCGGACGCGTCTGGACAATAAATGAGTTGATCCAAGTTGCTGCATTCGCCAAGCGTCACAACCTAATTATTGTATCTGACGAAATTCATCATGATATAATCATGCCTGGTAACAAACACATTCCAATGGCGTTTATTGACAGTATTCAAGATCGCCTGATTATGATGACAGCTACAACAAAAACTTTTAATATCCCCGCAACACACGTTGGTAACGTTATAATCCATGACCACGCCTTACGCAAAAAGTTTGCTAAACGCATCACAGGCTTAGGCCTTTCACCCAATGCATTTGGCATGTCCACAGTGCCCGCAGCATATTCGCCAGAAGGCGCTGTATGGGTTGATGAACTAATAACTTACCTAAATGAAAATCGCAGGATATTCGATGAAAGTATTAATGCCATCCCTGGCCTGAAATCAATGCCCCTTGAAGCAACATATTTATCTTGGGTCGACTTTAGCGGCACTGGCATGACACGCGCAGAATTCACTCACAGAGTTCAAAGGCACGCAAAAATCGCCGCAAACCATGGTTTAACCTTTGGCAAGGGTGGAGATAATTGGCTACGATTCAATATCGCAATGCCGCGTGTTCGTATTCAAGAGGCAGTCGATCGTCTAGCCCAAGCATTTCGAGACCTGCAATAATCAACAAATAATGAATAGTGACATAAGAAAATCTAATATACCGCCACACCCTATTACCTTAACTATATTGGCCCGTGTAATCATGAAACCAGTATTACAAACGCACATCGCACTACAGCCAGTGTTTGTAAAAAGTCTTTGATTTATAGAGCTAATTGTGAAGCAATTAAAACAAACAAGAAGTTGAAATTTTTTTACTCGTTTAATTCAAGTATGAAACTCAAGCTTTTCAATTAAAGCAAATGGCACACCTTCTAAAATCTCAAAATCAACTGTAGCCTACTTAGTTAAAGATGTAAGGCTATTGAGCTCAAAATGCATTTTGCCATTCTCCTCTTTTGAAATTATAATTAAATAACCAAATGAATGTGTTTCTCCATCGTAAAGGTTCACAAATCCTCGCAGGGGTGGAGCCCTTTCTGCATAAATAGAAACATTGTTTTCCAGAGGCGGAATACTCGTTGGGAAGTTCCGGTAGCGTCCAAACACAGACCTGAACAAGTCTTCATCACAGCAAGTCGGGCACTATCCAGTTTGATTTGAAAATCCTTTGGCACAAAAGTTATCCAAAACATATTTCCCTATACTCTCTATAAAATGAGACGTAATTCTTATTTTATAGAGAATTGAACAGTAAAGACTGTGTGGTAATGGAGAGCGGATACACGCTCCATAAAATGTAATTTATCGCAAATAATGCAAAGTTAAGAATTGTAACAGCTTGACCGATAGATAACCGGACCGCTATGCCCTCTCTTTCAAGGCGTGAAAAGCTGGAGGCGATACTTGACTACTTTTTTACTACTTACCTTTGCACTATTATTAGATGCATATGCAGGTGAACCACGTTGGCTTTGGTCGCGCATTCCGCATCCTGCAGTAATAATGGGAAGTGCCATTGAATCTTTGGATAATGCGTTAAACAAGTCTAGTGGGGCAAGACCCGAGGGAACTATCGCAATCCTATTACTTGTCACAGGTGCAGGTATAATTGGCTGGATAATTAGTTTACTCGGGCCACTGGTCTCCATCTTGGGTGTCGCTGTTTTGTTGGCACAAAAGTCTTTAATCGACCATGTTCGAGCCGTAAGCAATGGCTTGCGCCAGTCAGAGATGTCAGGCAGCCAAGCTTTGGCCCGAATAGTGGGGCGAGATGTCAATCAACTTACTCCTCCTGAAACTGCGCGAGCTGCGATCGAAAGCTTAGCAGAAAATTTTAGTGATGGTGTGATTGCGCCTGCGTTTTGGTTTCTTATCGCCGGTTTTCCAGGGATTTTAGTCTACAAAACAGTGAACACCGCTGATAGCATGATCGGCTACCGCACAACGCGATATGCAACCTTTGGATGGGCAACCGCTCGCCTTGATGATTTTCTAAACTGGATACCTGCACGTATTGCGGCGTTACTCATCGCTTTAGCTGGACAGTCTACAAAAAAATGGAATTATATAGCCATGGACGCAGTACGTCACAGATCTCCAAATGCAGGTTGGCCAGAGGCTACTGTGGCTCATTCTCTTTCGATCGCATTGGCTGGACCCCGGAGTTATAATGGAAAAATACAAGATCTTGCTTGGCTAAATGGCAAAGCTCGACATGATCTTGATTCAGTGGACATTGATGCCGCCATTTTTTTGATTTGGAGAGCTTGGGGTTTGGGACTTGTGATAACTATACTCGCCGGAGGACTTTTATGGATATTCTGAAACAATTTGTCCTGATAGCCACACTTGGACTTTTACCACTGAAAACAGAGGCGCAATGTGGAGGACCATTCAAAGCATTCAAAGAAGGTCTTAAATCAGAAGCTGTCTCACTCGGGATCAGTGCAAAGACGGCCGATATGTTCCTTTCAAGTGTTCAGCAAGACAAAACTGTGCTTAGGGCAGACAAAGCACAAGGAGTATTCCAAAAACCCTTCACTGATTTTTCACGACGTTTAATATCACAGCACCGATTGAAAGTTGGCCAATCTAAGGCCACAGAGTATGAGACAATATTCAACAGGATCGAAAAACTCTATGGTGTCAATCGTCATGTGCTTTTAGCCTTTTGGGCATTCGAAACCGACTACGGTGCTTTTCAGGGAGATTTCAATACTGCCAATGCACTAGTGACATTGGCCCATGACTGTCGCCGCCCAGATTTATTTCGCCGCCAAGCTCTTGCTGCTATAGAGCTCTACAGCACTGGAGATTTTGACCCACGGACGACAACAGGCGCTTGGGCAGGTGAGATTGGCATGGTACAAATGCTTCCTGAGGACATACTGTATAATGGTGTCGATGGGGATGGAGACGGTTCTGTTCGGCTTAAAACTTCCGCACCTGACGCCCTTATGTCAGGAGGCAAAATGCTACAACAATTGGGTTGGCGTAAGAATGAACCATGGCTGCAGGAAGTCACTGTACCAACAGACATGGATTGGGGTTTAAGTGGTATCAGCGTAAAACTGCCAATTTCTGAATGGCAAAAAATGGGTGTTCAAGCACGACAGGGACAATTGGCTAACCTTCCAGCAGCATTGATTCTACCAGAGGGTCATAAAGGACCAGCATTTTTGGCATACCCAAATTTTGACGTCTACTTCGAATGGAATCAATCTTTTACATACGTCCTTACCGCCGCGTATTTTGCCACGCGTCTCGCAGGCGCACCAAAGTATCAGCTTGGTAATCCAGCCAAAGGTTTAAGCACTACTCAGATGAAACAGTTACAACGTGAGTTGCAATTACGTGGCTACAATGTTGGAAAAATAGACGGTATTCTAGGGGCCGGCACACGCGGTGCCGTACAAGCTGAACAAGGTAAGCGTGGCCTGCCAGCTGATGCTTGGCCTACGGAAGAATTACTTTACAAGTTTTAGTGTTACCACACTACACTAAAAGAATTCAAAAATGTTAGTATTACAAGTTAATGCATATTAGCAATTCAGTCGCCAAACCTAAGAATAAAATTTCAGCCCGAATAACCTGTTCATTATAATTCACGCGACCAAAGTTTCGGCATTCTTTAAATCAACTGATACCAATTGACTAACGCCTTGCTCAGCCATAGTCACGCCAAACAAACGATTCATCCGTGCCATTGTCACTGCGTGGTGCGTAATTATTAGGAAGCGAGTGTCTGTCCTACGGCACATCTCATCCAACAGATCGCAAAATCGTGTAACGTTAGCATCGTCTAACGGAGCGTCAACTTCATCCAAAACACATATTGGGGCAGGGTTAGCCAAGAACACCGCAAAAATTAATGCCATTGCTGTAAGTGTTTGCTCTCCACCAGACAGTAAGCTTAATGTCGACAATTTTTTTCCCGGTGGCTGACACATTATTTCCAATCCAGCTTCCAGCGGATCATCACTCTCAACCATGACTAAATTAGCTTCACCACCACCAAACAAGTGGGTAAACAAAAGGGCGAAGTTAGAGTTTACTTGTTCAAATGCAGTCAATAATCGCTCACGACCTTCTCGGTTTAGGCCGGCAATACCACTACGCAAAGTCTTTATTGCTTCTTCAAGATCAGATTTTTCAGACACCAATGCATCATGTTCTTTCTGAACTTCCTTGGCATCTTCCTCAGCGCGTAAGTTCACCGCCCCAAGTGCATCTCGCTGACGTTTCAAACGATTTACTTCTACTTCCAACTCCTCCATCTCAGGTATTACATCCAGCGTTACACCCAATAAAGTCAGCAGTTGGTTTGGTGTTTTTTGATGCTCATCTGCGATACGTTCAGCAGCATGCGTAACAGTCTCATGCGCCGCTTCCATTTTAGCGTCAGATCGGGCACGCGCTTCGCGCGCTTCTGAAGCGAAGCGTTCATTTTCACGCTCAGCATAAGTCGCATCACGCAACGCGCCCTCAGCCTTAGAAAGTGCATCAGAGACTTGCGCTTTCCGTAACTCCGCAACTTTTATCTCATACGAAAGAGTTTCACGTCGCTCCGCAAGCTCGGCAGGTAAAGCCTGAGCAGCAACTAATTCGACCTCTGAAGTTTCTTTACGCTCTGTCAGTTCAGCCATTCTTTTTTCAGCAGTAAGACTACGGTGCTTCCACCCACTGACTTCTGTCTTAATTTCCTGAGCACGCTTAATTCGAGATTCTCCAGTCCGGCAAAGATCATCATGGGTGGACCGACGGGTCATCATCGTAATACGTGCCGCTTCGACAGTCATGCGTAGGTCTTCTATCTCTGTACGCGCAGTATCCAGGTTTGGCAGTTCATCCAAAGCGCTATCTGCCTCTTTTACTCTAGCGCGTGCAGCCATAGCATCCTCTTCATGCCGCGTGACAGCCAACCCAAGAGATTTTAGCCGCCCAACTGCCAAATTGCGATCAGCCTCTACCCGGCTTAAAGAACGTGCAGCTTCAGCTAACAACCGATCAGCTTCGCGCCGCGCAAAGCGCGCCTGCTTATCAGCATCTGCCAAATCAGACAAACGGACAGTAAGCGTCTCATGAGCTTGTCTAGCCCCATCAGCACGAGCAGTTGCACGTTCTAAAGACTGTTTGAGTTCTTCCAAACGGTTTAGCTGTTGTAAGCGGAGCGCGGCAGAACTAGGAGCATCCTCGGCCCAGGCGCGAAAACCATCCCATCTCCAAAGGTCACCTTCGAGAGAAACAAGGCGTTGGCCAGGCTTTAATGATGATTGTAAACGTTGCGCATCATCAGAATCTACCAAACCTATCTGGCTCATTCGACGAGCCAAAACATCAGGAACTGATAAATGCTGCGTCAGCGGTGTTACGCCCTTCGGCAGTGATTGTTCGTCATCATATGGTCTCAAAACCGTCCAACCAGATGGGCCGTCTGCATCAACTTCTGGCGCTCGCAAATCATCAGCAAGAGCTGCACCAAGAGCTTTTTCAAATCCGTGTTCAACCTGCAGCCGATCCAATATCTGGCCATCTTCGGACGTTTCTCTGGTAACAAGCTTTGCTAAAGCTCCTGCTTCGGCCCGTAAAGCATTCATCTCTCCTTCAGCTTCAGATCTTTCAGCACGGGCATCAGCTTCAAGAGACTGTGTTTCTGCCCGCGCATCCTCAGCCAAAACAAAACTCACCTCGGCAGTTTGCGCTGCTGCCTCAGCCTGCGCTTCTGTCCTACGAGCAATTTCAAAATCTAATTCAGCTTGATCTAAAGTAGATTGACTGGAAACTACCGCTGCGCCAGCTTTTTCTGCTTCTGCATCAGAATTTATCTGAATTTTACGATTATCTTCAAGCAACCGCTGTGCAGAACTATGGCGAGCAGCCAAGCGGGCGACATCTTCTGTTTTTTCTGACAGATCAATTTCACGATCTTGTAAAACTTGTTTTGCCTCTTTAGCAGATCCAGTAGCATCTGCCAATTTTTCGATGTGGCCCTCACTTGCTTTAGCAATTTCTTTGGCTTCCCATTCTAATCGTGCAACAGTCTCTGCGGCATCGCGGTTCAATCCACCTTCTCGATCGATATCAAGTATCAATTGAGCAACCCGCTGAGTTAATGTTTCGATCAGTTGAATAGCCTGAACTTCTTGATCACTCAGAGTATCACGTTGCACAAATAGCCTTTGCGTAACAGCTGCTGCAATCGCATCTTCTTCTCTCAGAGCTGGCAAAGCTCCTTCTGCAGTTTCGCGCACTTTCACCGAACTACGCACTGCTGCCTCTGCCTGAACGGTACTGGATGTGCATTCGATCAACTCTCGTTCTATTCTTGATTTCGTAGTATCTGCCTCGTGCCAACGACGATACAGCAACTGCCCTTCTACACTACGTAAGCCTTCACCGATCTCACGGTATCGCAGCGCCTGTCTAACCTGACGAGCTAATTGCAACAACTGAGATGCCAATTGTTCAACCACATCATCAATACGAGCTAGGTTTTGTTCAGTCGCATTAAGCTTCAATTCGGCTTCATGTCGGCGTTGATAAATACCAGAAATCCCAGCTGCTTCTTCCAAAATACGGCGACGATTCTTAGGTTTTGCATTGATTAATTCGGCAATCTGACCTTGTCGAACGAGCGCAGGGCTGTGCGCCCCAGTAGACGCATCGGCAAAGAGCATTTGAACATCACGCGCTCGCACATCCTTACCATTTGTTTTATAAGCACTTCCAACGTCACGAGTGATACGGCGAACGATATCTATTGAATCAAGCTCATTAAATCCAGTAGGGGCTAAACGTTCAGAATTATCTAAGTACAGACTGACTTCAGCAAAATTACGTGCTGGACGCGTGGCAGCACCTGCAAATATGACGTCTTCCATGCCACCACCACGCATTGCAGTAGGTCGATTTTCACCCATTACCCACCGTAACGCTTCAAGTAAATTCGACTTACCACAACCATTGGGTCCAACTATACCTGTCAATCCATCTGCAATGATCAGATCCGTTGGATCAACAAAGGATTTAAAGCCTGTAAGTTTAAGTTTAGAAAAGCGCAAAATCTGTTGCCCCAATTATAACTTGCCGTCTAATTTGACCGCGTCATCACAGGCCTGTCAATGCTTATGCACCACTTATTGTGGATGGCGACAGGTCATCCACGAGATTTTGCGGCCTTTAATTACTTTAATTGGTAAACTGTTTACTTGAAAAAAGAACAAACTCAAGCTTGTTACCCTGTAATAGAACCAATGAAATTACTTAAAAATAATATTATTTTCTACTAATTATAACGAGACTGCATCGAGCTATTATCTGCATCACCCGAATACTCTTCGAGGACATATAACAACGAACCAGCGTTTTCCATCAAGACATTCTATGACAAAGTCATTACCCTTTTAGGCGAGATTTAGATTAAATTATCTTAAATCGCTTGTTCAAGTTTGATGTGTATAGGCGTGATCAAAAATCAGGGAAATAAGCAACCTTACATGATTCAAAAACAGCCAATTAACAGAGTAACGACACTTACGCATTTGACAGGGATTTGTTGTATTCGAAATCTATTGGTCATATAATATTGCCGATTCCAGAAGGAGTTGATATGCCTTTTCGCCCTGTACAACCTGAAAAAATTTCTTCTGCGGTAGTGCATCAAATAGAGCAATTAATATTGCGAGGTATCCTAAGGCCAAGCGAACGCCTACCATCAGAACGAGAACTTGCCGACCGCATGGGTGTATCACGGCCATCCCTTCGCGACGCAATTGGATCCCTGCAGAATTCTGGCTTATTGACCACACGTGCCGGAGCAGGAATATTTGTTGCAGATGTACTTGGCTCAGCGTTTTCACCGGCACTCACAAAACTTTTTCGTCGACACAAAGATGCAGTATTTGATTATTTGAGTTTTAGACGGGATATAGAAGGCTTGGCCGCCGAACGTGCCAGCAAAATGGCTTCAGACACAGACTTAACACTAATTAATACCATATTTAAAAAAATGGATAGCGTACATCCAAATAGATCGCCTGACGAAGACGCTAAACTTGATGCGCAGTTTCATATGGCGATTATCGAAGCTAGTCACAATGTTATCATGCTTCATATGATGCGTTCAATGTTCGAGTTATTGCGGGAGGGCGTATTCTATAATCGCCAAATAATGTTTAAACAGCGCATCACTCGAAAAGCTCTGTTAGATCAACATAGAGTAATTAACCATGCTCTGCAGGACCGCAACCCTAATGCAGCGCGTACCGCAATTCACGACCATCTGGATTATATAGAATACTCACTTCGTAATCAAATGAATGCTGACCAAAATGAGGAAATAGCACTACAACGTCTAGACCAAGAAACGACTCGGCTAGATCAATAAATCTACAGCTTTTAGTTTCTTTTAATAAGACCAAAAAGATCTTCTATGAGAAAACAGAAGCGCCTTTGAAAAAGACGTAACAAAAAAATTCAGATGCAAACACCTTAACCTGACTACAGTTAATGCAGTTTGGCATCCACCTCTGCGATTGCATTATCAATTAAGGAATTTGCATTAGCCGCAGTCATTTGGTTTTTAATAACATCACGCGCCGCAGTAACAGCTACAGAGATCGCCCTATCACGCACTTCTTTAACAGCCTTTGATTGCGCTGAGACTATCTGTTCCTCCGCAGCAATGATCCTGCGTTCAACAGAAGCACTAAGATCAATACGGGCCTGCTCCGCTGTAGCTTCAGCATCGGCCTTAGCCTGAGCAACAATGCGATCAGTTTGATCTTGAACCTCTTTGTTCCTTCGCTCATATGAAGCCAGTAAACTTTGCGCCTCTTCTCGTAAGGCCCGTGCCTCTTCTAACTCTGACTTGATAGCTAGTGACCTATCATCGAGTATTTTAGCCAACATCCCTGGCACTTTAAAATATACTAAAACTGCCAAAAATATTATAAATGCTAACAACACAACAAAGTCTGTGTTGGAAAAACTCAAGAAAGGGCCTTTTGCTGCGAAAGCGGGTGAAGCTGAAAACAACGCAACAAATATGGCAGCAAGAATTTTCGTTTTCATCTGGCCGAACCTTTCATCTCTGCGGACACCGCCAATTTAATGCTTCTGGCGTCAGCCTTACCACCCATCATTTTTACAATTTCTTTGGCTGTATCCTTAGCCACTTCGGTAACGGCATCCATCGAACCCGCACGAATATCCACAATTATTTTCTCACTCTCTGCTGTCCGTGCAGCAATCTTTATATCAGCTTTTGCAATGGCAGTTTCCAATTCGGCTTGGATAACTTTTTTGGTTTCTGCTGCAATTCGCTGGGCCTCGGCTCGAGCATCTACCAAAGCTTTCTCATGCACTGCCGCGGCAGATTCAGCCCTAGCTTTCAATTCTTCAGCCGCCGCCACATCATTTGTAATGGTTCCATGTCGCTCGGCCAAGATTGCAGCAATTCTGGGAAGCGCCACTCGCGATAACACAAGATAAATCACGACCAGCGTGATCAGCAGCCAAAAGATTTGATTATCGAATGTCCCAAGATCGAGTTGAGGCATACCCGGCGGAACTCCAAGCGCAACTTCACCAGCTACATTTGTTTTATTTGCCATATTGTTAGCTTTCCTAAACTAGCCCAATAACCGGACAAAATGCTTAACATTGGGTTGGGCAGTGAATGAAATTTCCGCTGCCCAATCGCAAGGAATTTGATCCAAAGGATCTAGACGGCAAACATCAAAAGAAGCGCGACGAGGAATGAAAAAATTCCTAGGGCTTCTGCAAAAGCTATACCAATAAACAGTGTTGCAGTTTGACCTGCGGCAGCTGAAGGGTTGCGCAATGCACCTGCTAGAAAATTACCAGCGACATGGCCCACACCAATAGCAGCGGCTCCTGAGCCTATAGCTGCTAGACCTGCGCCGATAAATTGACCCATTTCTGCGATATTACCTTCCATGACTTTGTCTCCTTACGATGGAATTAATGTTGATTATTTAGCAGCTAGAACATGCCACTGTGTTGTTTAGTGATGAGGATGCAATGCGTCTTTCAAATACACGCAAGTTAAAATTGTAAATACGTATGCTTGGATAAACGATACCAAAACTTCGAGCGCGTATACTGCTACAACTCCGAGTATGGATACTGGTACTATCAGCAATGCCATCCCACCAGAGACTTGAGCAAAGCCAGCAAAAACCTTAAGAACCGCATGGCCAGCCATCATGTTACCTGCTAGTCGTATAGAATGACTAACAGGCCGTACAAAATAAGAAATTAATTCTATAATTGCCAATATCGGTCGTAGAGCAAGAGGTGCGCTTGACACCCAAAAAAGACTCAAAAACGAAGAACCATTTTTTAAAAACCCGAGTATGGTAACAGCAAAAAATACACCAAAACCCATAACCGCTGTGACGGCAATGTGAGACGTTGTTGTAAAAGCCATTGGAATCAAACCAAGAAAATTCGCGCAGAGGATAAAAACGAAAAGCGTCATTATGTATGGAAAATATTTGACCCCATCTTTGCCAGTAACATCCTCCACCATCTTGTAAACAAAACCGTAAGCCATTTCAGCGACGGCCTGTCCTCTAGATGGAATTACGGATCGCTTGGTGGTTGTCATTACCAGCAAACCAATAACCGCCAAAACTGTGATCGCTAACCAGAGTGTTACATTGGTCACTGTGTAAATATGTACAGGGTCACCAATCTCACCGAAAAGCGGTTTAACAATGAACTGATCCATCGGATGGAATTCAAGCCCGTCACTATTTTGCTCTTCATTTGCCATCAGGCTATCTCCGTCTCAATTCGACCCTCACGGGTCAGTATTGTCTTCGGCCAAAATAGCCTGTTGTTGCGCTTGAACTTCTTCAGCACTGCGCATCATCGTCTTCACACCAGCGGCAAATCCCAGAAATATGAACAGAATCATCAACCAAGGTGACGTGCCAAACAGCACATCTAATCCAAACCCTATTCCAAATCCGATGCCCAAACCGGCTACTAATTCAATGACCATACGCCAAGCTAAATGTGCCTGCGAATGGTGGTCTTTTGCCCTAGGCTTGGGCGCTTTAGCTTTTTTTATAGCCTGTATGCGGTTGCCTAAAGCGGTTAATCTCAGTTTGTCGTTAAGGTTGGACATTGTGTTCCCCAGCGACTTGCGTCACAGCGTAGTATTCTGGACTTACCCCCGAGTCAACGTGCTATAAATCGCAATAACAAATATCATAAATGATTGTTTTATATTGATTTTAGCAGATTTTAAAAAGGTTGGACCATTCATTAAACCTTCAATTTTATCGACAATAAGAGTTTTGTGATATTCAACCTTTCGGTTGATTGATTTCAAATTCACTAGGCAGATCCAAAAGCTATCATCAGGATTCAGCCTAATAATTAGAATTTCAAACCGAGAGATTTATGCTTAGGGTGATTTAGTTATATGTCCATGAATTTGGAAGGGATCGCAACAAATACTTGTTCAGGCGTAACGGTTGACCACCGACGATCCTCCTCATACGGAATGTTTATGTCAAAAAATTTAGATATTATTTTTTCTGCACTGGCTGATCCGACACGTAGAGACATTTTAGTAATGTTGTTGGAGGATGATATGGCTGTAACAGACGTGGCGCATCCGTTCAAGATTTCGCTAGCCGCAATATCGAAACACTTGATGATATTAAGTCATGCTGGACTTATTACCCAAGAGAAAAGAGGGCGCGTCAAGTGGTGTAAATTGCAACCGGACGCGATGCTAACCGTTTCCACCTGGATGCATAGTTTTGGACAGTTTGAGCCAGTAAATTTAGATTCATTTGAACGATTTCTTGTAGAAGAGCTTAACAATAAAACTGAAATCTAATCAGTAAGTTTCTCCTCATCACGCAACAGCATCAAAAGCGCCACAATTGTCAGACCGACACCTATAAAAGCTAGAGCATTAGGAACCTCATTGCCCAGTGCAATTTCCCAAACGATCACCCAGCTTGGTGTTAAATAAGTATAAGCCATCACTTTTGCAGATGGCAGTCGCAAACTGGCAAACTGTAATAGAACAAAAGTAGCCGCACTGGCACAGGCAGACACATAGACGATTGTAACCCAAACAATCGATGGCAATTCTAACCACGAGGTCTTCAAAATATCAGACCATCCATAAATCGTTAAAATAATTGCTCCTGCCACCAAAACGCCAAACGTAAAGATAAGTGCAGGTTCCCCTCTATTCAGCCTGCGAACCATAGGCGTGTAAATCGCATGGGAAACACATCCTATGAAATATATCGCCTCACCACGCCCAACTTTAAAGCTGGTTAAAGCCAGAATATCAGCTCTAAAAATCACCCAAAGAGCGCCTATGGCTCCAATCATTAAGGCAAAAGCCGTTCGAGGAGTCATTATCTGTCGCAGCAAAATCCAGCCAAACAAACCAGCTAAAAGAGGGGTCAGCGTAAAAACAGCCGAAGTACTCACCGGTGGGGCAGTCTTGAGTCCTTCAAACATCAGCACGAAATAAACCGAAAATATACTACCCAAAACTAAATACCGCCAAGACGCGTGCGTGACTACATGCAACCGTCCACCGGTCGCGACGACCGCAACAAAAATTAAGGCAGATGCCAACCAAAAACGCAAAGCGTTTAATGCGACTGGCGCAATTTCATTTGCCGCCATAGAGCCAAGTGAAAAAGATCCCGCTACAAGTGCAGAAAATATTAACATTGCTAAATGCCCTTTGACTAATGGCGTCACAATTTCACCCAGTATTTTCGATTTTCTTCGAAATAAGTTAGAAGTTTTTGTAAGCTTTGTGCGCGGCGCAAATCAACGTACGTGACCAGACATAACGGTAAAAACCAATCATCACTTGGAGCCGCGATGTCCACCAAAACTTGGCTGGCGTACGCATCAGAAATTAACAAAAGCACAATACTTTTAAAAGAGAGCACAATTTGCTCTATCATTCGGTTATCCCTTGGATAAAACGTAATGTGATTGTTATCAATGGCTTTACAGAGCCATCGATAACAAGGGGCGCATAGAACGTCACCATCGTGAATAAAACATTGCCCTTACATCCAACCACTAATCTTTCCTAACTTATTTAGCGAAATAATCTGTTGTATCAAAAAGGCCCATGGGTTGTCGAATGAATGATCAAACTTTATATCAACGCTTTATTCGGGGGCTTTTCGTACACGTATATGTCGCAATTCAAGCCATATACTCCGATCAAAACAATCGATTTCCTTGTCCAACCCCTCCACATAATTTTGAGAAATATTGTGTAAATCAACGCAAGAAAAGCGCCAAAAAATTTAAACTTAACTAAAGAATTGACAACTAAATCAACAGAATCTTAGGAGCCATGGCCATTAATAAGTACCGACAGTTTGTTTTATCCAATAGCAGCCTTCTATTTCACACAGAATAGATCATTATCAGCTTGGTTTGGATAGTATTTCGTGGGTATTTTTAAAAAATTTCACGTGCAATTCTCTATCTGTCGCATCTATGCGGTGTGTGACCTCTGAATTACGGGCGAGATCTAAACATCTGCTGCACCACTGCTGTTCGCATCCCAGTAAATTGAAACGCTGCCTCAATTTTAACCTAGTTCTTCTTTTGTATGCTAATGAGTAAACCTAGACATTTCGCTTCAATTTTTAGGAGTATAATTTAAATCTATTATATTGTCCGAAGCTTAAAGACCGTGCTAATTGAAGTAACAGTCTGGCTATTAACTCAGTATAAAATTAAATTAAAATATCCTGATCTTTAATTCTCATTGCGACAGTACCGACAAGCTTAATATCACTCAGACAGCAAGAAATAGTCATCAAAAATTCAAATATTCTCATTCTTGTGCTAACAGCACGATCGTAAATTGAATTCTCATTAGATAAAGTACTTCTTCCGCTTCGCGACCACTAACTTCTACAATATGCATTACATAACCTTATGGGTATTACCTACATCACTGGCACAGCAGTATAGCTATAGCAGATGTAGTTAATTTATAGCGTATTAAATACCACATTACTCTTAGCCCTCAAGCATCATAGTACTTGACACCCTCTATTAATCTTTCTAAAAATCATCCTCTAGATCGGAAACTTTACTTTCCGGTCCCTTAAGAGCCGTTCGAGATCACCCCCGTCAGCGCGTTGCGCCCACGGGGGTAAGTATCGTTTTTAAACCTTTAAAGGGATTTTGCCGTAGGGCCATGCATTAGTTTTGGCGGTTTTGAAAGGATAACGGGTTATGTTTGAAAATCTCTCAGAACGCCTTTCAGGTGTCTTTGATCGGCTTACCAAACAAGGTTCTCTTTCGGAAGATGACGTCAAGACAGCTCTGCGTGAAGTCCGGGTCGCTTTGCTTGAAGCAGATGTTTCACTTCCAGTGGCTCGCGATTTTATCAAGACCATTCAGGAAAAGGCAACCGGTCAAGCCGTTACAAAGTCTATTACCCCTGGCCAGCAGGTGGTTAAGATAGTGCATGATGCGCTGATCAACACCCTCCGGGGAAAGGGTGAGGCTGGAACGTTAAAAATTGATAGCCCTCCAGCGCCTATTCTAATGGTTGGCCTTCAAGGCGGCGGCAAAACAACAACCACAGCAAAACTGGCTAAGCGTTTGACTGAAAAGGATGGCAAACGCGTACTTATGGCCTCACTCGATGTAAACCGCCCTGCCGCAATGGAACAGCTTGCAATTTTAGGCACACAAATCAATGTGGATACTCTACCAATAGTTAAAGGGCAGGATCCAGTTCAAATTGCGAAGCGCGCGAAAACGCAAGCAAGCCTAGGTGGCTACGACGTATATGTGCTCGATACAGCAGGCCGACTATCAATTGACGATGAGTTAATGAACCAAGTTGAAGCCGTGCGCGATGTAGCTAACCCGCGGGAAACCATTTTAGTGGTCGATGGACTGACAGGCCAGGATGCTGTTAATACAGCACAAAATTTTGATGAACGCATAGGAATAACTGGCGTAATACTTACAAGAATGGACGGCGATGGACGAGGCGGTGCTGCCCTATCAATGAGAGCGGTCACCGGAAAACCAATAAAGTTCGTAGGCTTAGGCGAGAAAATGGACGCTCTGGAAACCTTTGAGCCAGATCGGATCGCCGGCCGTATTCTTGGAATGGGCGATATTGTTAGTCTTGTCGAGAAAGCGCAAGAAACCCTTGAAGCTGAGCAAGCTGAAAAAATGATGCGCCGAATGACAAAAGGTCAGTTCAATATGAACGATCTTCGTATGCAACTTGAACAAATGGTTAAGATGGGGGGGATGGAAGGTATGATGGGCATGATGCCTGGTATGGGAAAAGTGGCCAAGCAAGTACAAGATGCAGGCTTTGATGACAAAGTGCTGCGCCAACAAATAGCCATAATACAATCTATGACAAAGAGAGAGCGAGCAGCCCCACAAATTCTGCAAGCTAGTCGCAAAAAGCGGATTGCGGCCGGGTCTGGCATGCAAGTTTCGGACTTAAATAAGTTACTAAAGATGCACCGGCAAATGTCAGATATGATGAAAAAAATCGGTAAGGGTAAAGGTGGTATGCTCAAACAGGCCATGAAGGGTATGTTTGGCAAAGGTGGCATGCCGGATATTGGAGGAATGGACCAAGTACAATTAGAGGCAGCAGCAAAACAGATGGGCGGCGGAATGAATTTACCCCCCGGCCTGAGCGGTTTTGGCAAAAAGAAATGAAGATAAATCCGCTCAACGCTGTAATGATAAAAATTATTAGACTTTTACTCAACAGAAGTCCTTTAACTCGAAAGGTTAGGATTCAAATGCGGCTTTGCAAAGGTCGAGCGATAACAATAGAAAATATGCTTCGGACTGACCAGATGCCATGCCAGCCAATTAAGATCTGCCTACAAACAGAATGTTTGAAACAGCTTTTACTGTTTCCGCTTTTAGCGAAAATCGGAGACTGAATATGACCGACGAAGCAGAACGTGCAGCAGCAGTGCTGAAAGAGCACCGCAAAAGTATCGATCGCCTCGATGCAATTCTCGTATACACATTAGGCGAGCGGTTCAAACACACCCAGGCAGTAGGTGAACTAAAGGCTACTCACGAACTTCCACCGTCCGACCCTGCCCGCGAAGCGAAGCAGATCTCTCGGCTCGAAGATATGGCAAATGAGGCTGAATTAGATCCTTTATTTGCTAAGAAGTTTCTAAACTTCATCATCGCTGAGGTCATTCAGCACCATCAAAAACACAAATCTGAAGGTGGATCCTGATCTGCCAAATCTTAAATTTAAGGAAGAAAATCATGGCTATGAAAATTCGTCTCGCGCGCGGGGGTTCCAAAAAACGTCCTTTCTATCGCATTGTTGCAGCTGATAGTCGCATGCCGCGTGACGGTCGCTATATTGAAAAACTTGGCACGTATAACCCACTTCTACCAAAAGACAGCGAGGAGCGGGTTAAGATGAATATGGAACGTATTCAATATTGGCTCAGCGAAGGCGCGCAACCCACCGATCGTATCAGTCGGATGCTTGAAGCTGCTGGCGCTCTTGATAAAAAAGAGCGAATTAATATGAAAAAAGGTGAGCCAGGTAAAAAAGCAAAAGAACGCGCAGAAGAAAAAGCCGCCAAAGCAACAGCCTTAGCGGAAGAACAAGCAGCTCCAATAGCAGAAGAAGCGCCAGCACCCGAAAAAACTGCGGCAGCTGAAGAAGTACCAACTGCGGGAGAGACTGTGGAAGAGGTTGCGGAACCAGAAGAAGCACCAAAATAGGCCTAATCTAAACAACCTGTAAAATATTTTAAGGCGACGTCCATGAAATTTTAAGTTGCTTGGGCGTTGCAACTTTAGTAATCCACAAAGCTATTTTTGTTTTATGATAACCAAATTTCTTATATGGATAGTTTGATGAGCCGCCTATCGCAGAGAAGGTCTAATAGTAAAGCGTGCTCACTTTGAAAATTTTCGCGCTTATGTAACAGTTTTGAGAGTACAAGATTTTAGCCTAGCAGATCATTTTTCAGAACCTACCCCATATTACCTAAGAAAACTTAGTGCGGGCGGCGGTCTAAAACAAACCCTCCCATAAGTGCTTTTAAGCTCCTTCAACTAATAGCTAAGGTGTATACAGTATAGAGTATAAAATTACGTCGTTCCAAAAATTCAGATCAATTTTATCGAGCTGATGGGTTTATCGGCATTTTGCACAACCATACGACTAGACATCGGTTAGTATTGTGGCACACATAATAATCATAAAAACCAAACCAGAAAGGTAGCTATGTTCGGATTAATTCGTACCGTAATTTTGGTTATGATTGCTTTTGTTGCGGGCCTTTTGATCGAGCGTAACCAAACAGCTACAGCTTGCAACGATCAGGGAGGAATGATGTTGGATAGGGTATGTGAGCGTGAATAATGCAATTATTTGTGTGGGCGTAATAAGTGGATCTTACGGGATCCATGGTGAGTTGCGGATAAAATCCTTTTGCGCAGTTCCAGAAGATATAGAGTCTTACAACCCTCTTACAAATGAGCATGAAAAACAAAGTTTTACCCTGGCTCTAGTAAGACCAATTAAAAATGGTTTCGTCGCACGCATTGCAAATATTGCAACTAAAGAACAAGCAGACGAATTACGTGGCACGCAACTTTTTGCCCGACGGGCAGACCTACCAAATTTGCCTGACGATGAGTACTATCACAACGACCTTACCGGAATAGAGGTTTTTGATACTGGTGGTATTCCATTAGGTCTTGTCAAATCAGTGCAAAATCATGGTGCAGGTGATTTATTGGAGATAAATGTTTTTGGAAAAAAAGAAACAGTTTTGCTGCCCTTTACTTTAGAAACCGTACCGACAGTAGACTTAATCCTAGCTCGCATTATTGTGGACCCACCGGCAGGGGTTTTCTGAAGCACATTGACCTTATTTCGACAAATAATTCTTACTGGACACCATTGTAAATATAAAATGTCAAAGTGTCGTTTTACGAATTTATTTAAGGCAAAAAGAAATCTCTAATTTCAAAATCTTTATGAAATTACAGATTTTACGGCCAGCAGACTGTACCACCTTGCCCAAGATTGTTTTACTTGTTTTTATCTCTAAAGATTACGCAGACTTAATCAAACTGCGGTGAAAGCGGTAATCATGGCAAGGGCAAGATCATGACAACTCCTAACAAATCCTACGGACGCAAGACACTCCATCCGACAATAAAACCTAGGTCACTCATGGATGAACAACCTAATTTGACTGGGGTCTGGCAGGCCCGAATTATAACCTTGTTTCCAGAAACATTCCCAAATGTGCTGGGTGCTTCGCTTACTGGCAAGGCCCTACAAACGGGAAAATGGCAACTACATACCCACGATTTAAGAGACTATGGTAAAGGAAAGCATCGTAACGTGGATGACACTCCCGCAGGTGGTGGCGCAGGCATGGTTTTGCGCGCAGATGTCATCAATGCTGCATTATTAGATACGCAAAGCAACGCACATGGGAATTGGCCTATACTTTACATGTCACCCCGCGGACAGCGTTTTGATCAAAAAATGGCGCACGATTTATCACGCTGTAATGGAGTTACCATATTGTGCGGTCGTTTTGAGGGTGTAGATGAACGCGTCCTTGAACACTGGAACATAAAAGAGGTCAGTTTAGGTGATTTCGTTCTAACTGGAGGAGAAATTGCCGCTCAGGCAGTCGTAGATGCTTCCGTGCGGCTACTGCCTGATGTTTTGGGGAACTCAGAGAGCATAATTGAGGAAAGTCACTCCAATGGCCTCCTTGAACATCCACAATATACCAAACCATCAATATGGGAAGGTCGGGAAATCCCTTCTATTTTATTGTCTGGAAACCACGGAGAGATAGCTATTTGGCGGCAAAAAATGTCAAAATTAATCACTAAAGAGCGCCGTCCTGATCTTTGGAAAATACGAAATACAAAGTCTACAAGAACTGATAACTAGAAGGTGCCAAAACAAACTCAAGCCGGAAACGATAGTTTAGGCATTTCCTATAGACTTTAAAGTATAATGAGAGCTCTTAAATATAAAACCACACTTCCGTTATAATACCAGTGATGACTTCCAGAGTGCTTTGGATACCTGATAATAAATTTGATGCGGAATTAACCACTTTGCCTTTTACAGTTTGTGTTATTTAAAAACTTTTTACTTAGGCAAACGATACATCACGACAAAAAGATAGCTGCCCATTACCTCTTGATCGGCCGCATCTTCCACCTTATACACCAAAAAATCCGACTCGGGTTTATCTGTCGGAATAAAAATGATGCGACGCTTTCTTCAGTGTAAACACGTAGCTATAAGAAACGAAACAAGAAATGATGACCTGACCTCTGGTGGGCGCTACGGCGGACCCAGTGAAGACCGAGAGCTCTTAGGCATTAAAACACTTCGTGGATAAACCACGAGCATTGATAGGAGTGATCACCAATGAATCTGATCGCAAAAATTGAGGCGGAACAAATCGCCTCCCTCGGAGCGGATATTCCTGACTTCAAGGCCGGTGACACAGTTCGTGTGGGTTTCAAAGTGACTGAAGGCACCCGAACGCGTGTTCAGAACTATGAAGGCGTTTGTATAGCACGCAACAATGGTCATGGTATCGCGGCATCGTTTTGTATAAGAAAGATTTCGTTTGGCGAGGGAGTTGAGCGTGTATTCCCTCTTTATTCGACCAACATTGATAAGATAACCGTCGTTAAACGTGGCCGCGTACGGCGTGCAAAACTTTATTACTTGCGAACTCGCCGTGGTAAATCTGCCCGCATCGCAGAGGTTACAAATTATAAACCCAAGCCTGAAGGAACAAACGCATGAAGGCCGATACTCACCCCAAATATCACACTATCAACGTTAAGATGACTGATGGTACGGTAGTGGAAATGAGATCCACTTGGGGAAAAGAAGGCGATCAACTCGCGCTTGATATTGATCCATCTGTACATCCAGCGTGGACTGGTGGTACGTCCCGTCTTCTGGACACAGGCGGTCGTGTCTCGAAGTTTAAAAATAAATATGCTGGCCTTGGTTTTTAATCCAAGCCTCTAAATGGTAACGGTAGGCCGCTTAAAATTTTTAGTGGCCTTTTGTCAAGGCTGTTAAACATAAGCCATAGTTTTTATTTGCAACCTTTTATAGTTTTCAAGAGTTATACTAATTTTCACGTAGAAAACTTAGCGTTTAATTTCGTATAAAGACCAAAAGTAACTTTAAATTAATCGTTAAGTTTAACACTTAAGCTTTGCAGCGTTACCGGCTAAAGTCGTGATACCAGCCCAATCACCCTCAAGAACCTTGTCCTTAGGAGCAACCCAACTGCCTCCAGCACAGATTACATTGCGTAAACGCAAGTAGCTATCTGCATTAGATGAATCAATCCCGCCTGTAGGGCAGAAAGAGATTTGAGATAAGGGTCCGCCGATAGCTTTTAATGCGGGAACGCCTCCAGACGCTTCAGCAGGAAAAAATTTTTGCATGTCATAGCCTCGCGCCAAAAGTGCCATTGCTTCAGTTGCAGTTGCTGCTCCAGGCAATAGGGGCAATCCTTCTGCTTCGCAGGCGGCAATCAATGCATCAGTTGCCCCAGGAGACACACCAAATTGAGCGCCTGCTGCTTTTGCAGCCTTGACGTCATCAGGCGTTATAAGAGTACCAGCACCAACAACGCCATCCGGCACGGAAGCCATTTCTGCGATCACGTCAAATGCTACAGGCGTACGCAATGTTACTTCCAAAACAGGTAAGCCGCCCATAATTAAGGCTTCTGCTAAGGTTTTAGCATGGACTGCGTCATCCACTACTAGAACCGGTATAATTGGAGCCAATTCGCAGATTTCACGAACGTGAGAAGCCGCAGCTTTTGCAGTCATCATAATTAAAAATCCTTAAATATTGTTGCTCCAGTATTAGCCGATCCGACAGCCTCCCGAAATGTCATAAACAACTCGCGCCCTACACCATGCGTATTGTCCTTAAGACCCGTGGCCGCTGTTGGACGATCTAAAACACCTTTAGTTATAATCTCCAACAAACCAGTCACAGCATCCACAAGCAAAACATCTCCATTCTGCAACTTAGCAATTGGGCCACCATCCAATGCTTCAGGGCAGACGTGGATTGCAGACGGTATCCTGCCAGAGGCGCCAGACATACGCCCGTCTGTAACTAAAGCAACTTTTTGTCCACGACCTTGCATAATTCCCATCAGCGGGGTCAAGCTATGCAACTCTGGCATTCCATTCGCTCTCGGTCCCTGAAAGCGAACAACAATGATCAAATCTCCTTCCAATTCTCCAGCTTTGAAGGCAGCTTTCACAGCATCTTGGTCATGGAAAACTCGACAAGGTGCTTGAACTATTCGATGTTCAGGCGCAACAGCAGAAATCTTCATTACGCCAGTACCAAGTGAACCAACTAAACGGCTTAGCCCTCCCGTTGACTGAAAAGGCTCTATAACTGGGCGTATTATAGCATTATTTAAACTAGAAAATGAACTAGGACGCCATTCAAGGGCTCCATCAACTAATTTCGGTTCAGCAGTATAATTTTCTAATCCCCTTCCAGCAACGGTTTTGGTGTCCTCATGTAATAGCCCCGCGCTGAGCAGTTGCCCAATCACACAGCTCAGGCCACCTGCAGCATGGAACTGATTCACATCCGCCATGCCGTTAGGATAAACCCGAGCGATTAAAGGCGTTATCTCGGAGAGGTCACAAAAATCTTCCCAATCTAAAATAATCCCACCAGCTCGCGCCATAGCAATCAAGTGAATCAACAAGTTTGTTGAACCACCCGTAGCATTCAAACCCACAATCCCATTAACAAAAGCTTTTTCGTCGAGCACATCACATACTGGAGTATAGTGGTTACCTAAAGCAGACAAAGACAACGATCGTTTTGCTCCCTCAATCGTTAATGCATCACGCAAATCAGTATTTGGGTTCACAAATGAAGAACCAGGCAAATGTAGCCCCATAAATTCCATCAACATTTGATTAGTATTAGCTGTACCATAAAAAGTGCAAGTTCCCGGGCCATGATAAGCAGCCATTTCAGCAGCCAATAATTCTTTGCGGGTGGCTAGGCCTACAGCAAAATTTTGACGAACTTTAGCCTTTTTATCATTTGGCAAACCACTTTCCATTGGCCCTGCGGGCAGGAAGACGGCAGGTAGGTGGCCAAAGCTCTGTGCCGCAATTATTAGGCCAGGCACAATTTTGTCACAAACTCCAAGATAAACTGCGGCATCAAAGGTATTGTGGCTAAGCGCAACACCAGTCGCCAAAGCAATTACATCTCTTGAAAATAAACTTAATTCCATACCTGCCTCACCCTGTGTAACGCCATCACACATAGCAGGGACACCGCCGGCAACCTGTGCCGTACCGCCAGCCACCCGAATAGCATCACGGATAAGTGTTGGATAACGTTCAAAAGGCTGATGGGCTGACAACATGTCGTTGTACGACGTAATTACACCTAAATTACCCACTAAAGCTTCTGCGAGGCGTTCTTTATCTGAGCCAGATGCCGCAGACGCATGCGCCTGACCACTACAGGACAAATGCGCCCGAGCAGGACCTTGAGATTTGGCATTAAGCATTCGAGCAAGGTATCTATCACGGCTAGGTGCGCTGCGTTCGACAACACGCTCAGTTACGCGTTCGAGGGTTGGGTGCAAGGGCATGAGTTTTCCTATTTTACTTCCAAGTAAAGGTAATAGTATGACTTCAATGGTAGCGCTAACATCAAAAACATACTGTTGTACATCCACAAGTGCTTTTCAATATAAAAACCAAACCTTATAAAATATTAAAATGAGCGGTTTGTACCATTCAACAAATATTCAAAATAATTTTATGGGTAACAAGTATGGCGCATATCGTCGTTGTAGGTAATGAAAAGGGTGGCGCCGGTAAATCAACTGTGTCGATGCATTTAGCAACCGCCCTAGCCCGGATGGGTTATAAAATAATTGCTCTTGATTTGGATCTGCGGCAAAGAACCTTCGGTCGTTACATCGAGAACAGAGCAAGATTCCTTGCACAAACAAATATAGACATGCACAGCCCTGAGTTATATGAATTAAAAAAAAATCAGGGTGCAAAACTAAAAATAGACAATAACGTTAATGATGAAATACTGCATTTAGCGATTGCCAAGCTGAAACCCAATAATGACTTTATTATAATAGACTGCCCCGGATCGCACACTCATTTAAGCCAAACCGCACATTCTCAAGCGGATACACTTATCACACCACTTAACGACAGTTTTATTGATTTTGATTTACTAGCGCAAATCGACGTCAACGGTGAGAAAATTCTTGGACCATCCATATATTCAGAGATGGTTTGGAGCGCACGGCAAATGCGCGCTCAATCGAAACTAAAACCTATAGACTGGATCGTAATACGTAACCGAGTGGGGGCGCAGCGTATGGTCAACAAAAGAAAAATGGAGCGTGCAATTAAAATATTGTCCAAAAGAATTGGATTTAGAATTGCCCCAGGTTTTTCAGAACGTGTGATTTTTCGAGAGCTCTTTCCACGTGGCCTTACATTGCTTGACCTGAAAGATATAGGAATAAAGCAGTTAAACATATCGAATGTTGCTGCCAGACAGGAATTGCGTGAACTAATCAAAGCACTGAGTCTACCAGACATAAAAGTAAATTTTTAGAATTTTACTAAAGAATTTTTTATGGAATATCAAACTCCAAAATCTACTGATCAGTAGGTACATTTTAAAAAAGGGTGCGCCTTCAGGTATTTTTTCAAAAAATGTAAAGTGTTTTCACATCCTAATAAGGCTCAAGCTTCGATAAAATTATGAACCAGATTGGTAGCTAATTTTAAAAAGTATGTCGTCACATTTAATTTTATTGCGTATTACATAGCCCTTAGGTTTCTTTGGTACATCAATCCTAGTCTGGCAATCCACTGTCGGGGCATTTGCACATCCCGAGCGGCCAAGGCTCACAGTGCAATATGGTAAGCAGCTCACTATTCAGGCAAATAGGAAATTCAATTTACAGGAAGTGAAAATGACACACTTAAGCCACACAGGTAAACCGTTACCAAAGTTTATCGAAAATTCAGCAGCACATGCTAAAAAAGATGCAGTAAGGCGCCGCGAATTTTTGGCTTTGGCCAGTGCATTTGGCGCAAGTACTGCAACAGCTTACAGCATGCTAGGTCTCACCGCTCCAGCACAAGCTGCATCACACGCCAAAGAGGGCGGTACTGTAAGAATTCTGCAAGAAGTCCGCGCACTTAAAGATCCAAGGACTTATGACTGGCCCCAAATTTCAAACTTTTCACGCGGTTGGCTAGAATATTTAGTGCACTACGAAAATGACGGCACATTCACAGGCAAATTGATAGAGAGCTGGGAAATCAGCGAAGATGCCAAAACCTATACACTGAACGTGCGAAAAGGCGTCAAGTGGAACAATGGTGATGACTTTACTGCTGAAGATGTCGCGCGCAACATTGAGCTTTGGTGTGATAAAGACGTCGAAGGCAATTCGATGGCAGGCCGTTTTGCAACATTAATCGATCCAGATACAAATAAGGCAATCGATGGTACCATAGAAATTATAGATAGTCAGACTGTCCAGCTAAATCTACCAACTGCTGATATCTCTTTGATTCCAGGAATGGCAGACTATCCAGCCGCAATCGTACATAGCTCTTTTACTGCAGATACAGTGCTGACAAACCCAATTGGAACAGGTCCATACCTACCTGAGAATCTTGAAGTTGGTGTCAAAGGCGTTTTAATTAAAAATAATAATCATACTTGGTGGAACCACAGAAATGGAGCATTTTTGGATCGTATTGAGTACATTGACTATGGTACAGATCCAGCGGCCTTTGTGGCCGCAGCCGAAGCAGACGAGGTTGATATGACCTATTCGATCGAAGGAGAATTCATTGATATCTTCGATACGCTGGATGGTTGGGTTAACAATGAGGTGGTCACCGCGTCTACGATTGTAATTCGTCCCAATCAAATAGCCGAGATAGATGGCATTAAACCATATGCAGATAAACGGGTGCGGCAGGCCATCTCGATGGCTGTGGATAATGCTGTTCTCCTAGAACTGGGGTATTCAGGGCGCGGCATACCTGCCGAAAATCACCATGTGGGTCCAATGCATCCAGAATATGCTAAGCTACCAGCCCAAAAAGTAGACGCCCCAGCAGCCAAAGCTCTTATGGTTGAGGCCGGTATGGGTGACTTTGAGCACGAACTGATATCTATTGATGACGCTTGGCGTAAAGACACTACCGACGCAGTAGCAGCTCAACTACGAGACGCTGGATTAAAGGTCAGACGAACCATTCTGCCCGGTTCCACCTTCTGGAACGATTGGGCTAAATATCCGTTTTCATCCACAAATTGGAACCACCGCCCTCTGGGTGTTCAGGTTTGGGCACTTGCTTACCGCAGCGGTGAAGCATGGAATGAATTCGGGTGGGCTAATGATGAATTTGACAGTATTTTGGCAGAAGCTTTGGCGACGCCTGACCTTGAAGCCCGGCGCGCTCTAATGGCTAAAGGAGAGACATTAGTACAAAATGAAGGCGTAACAATTCAACCTTATTGGCGCTCACTATATAACCACACTAAAGAAGGCCTTGAAGGCGGAGGGCATCATATCTCATTCGAGATTCGACCCGAACAACTCTTCTGGACCTAAAATTTATTAGTCTGAGGGCTAACTAGTTTCGCCAGAAACTACCAAATAAAAATCAAAAGGGGCCACAATTTTTGGCCCCTTTGTAATTTCTAAAGAACTGAAGAATACCAAGATTAGGTTGTCTCAGCTCCTTAAAAAACATATCTACACTAATCCATACTTGGACTGTTACAAATTATTTAGGTAGAACGCCGAAATGAAAAATTATAATAAATCAATATGCCATTGCATCCAGCAGCATGGAAATCTCCAAACTCGAGAAGTCCTAGAGACACATCTGTTTAACCAATTTTAGAAAGTCAAAGCTGGTTAAATTTTGAAATTATATGCTGACTTTTATGGCTCTCACTTCGGCAACAAAAACAAAGTTATCGTTGGGAACATAACCAAAATAGCCACTCTCACAATATCTGATCCAACAAAAAAGATTACGGCTTTATAGGTTTCAATCATTGGTGTTTCACGGTCCATTGCATTAATGATAAAAAGGTTCATTCCAACAGGCGGTGTAATCAAACCCACCTCGACTACAATCAGTACAAGAATACCAAACCAAATTGCGACATGTTCCAAAGACATGCCAAAATCAAGAACTGAAATAATAGGGAAAAAGATAGGGACAGTCAGTAAAATCATAGAAAGACTATCCATCAGACAGCCAAAAACTAGGTAAAAAAGGAGAATAGTGGATAGAATTAGCATTGGACTAAAATCCTGTTTTAGAACAATATCTGCAATATAATGAGGAACGCCAGATAAAGCACAAAATCCGTTATAGAATGCAGCTCCAAGTACGATAAAAAAGATCATTGCGGTAGTTTTAGCAGTGCTTACAAGCGCTTCAGCCAAAATACTCCAATTTAATTTCCCACCTAGAAATGCAATAAAACCAGTACCCGCAGCTCCTATTGCTGCAGCTTCCGTTGGAGTAAACCAACCAGCGTAAATTCCACCTACCACGATACCAAAGATAGTCAAAACCGGCCAGGTAGCACCCAAGGCTTTCCAACATTCAATCAAAGGAACACGCGCTTTGGTACCTGCTGATTTTGGAAATATACGCACGTAAACTGATATAGTAATCACATAACCTAGCGCCGCCAAAATACCTGGAATGAATGCTGCCAGAAATAACTTGGCAATATTTTGCTCGGTTATAATAGCATAAATTACAAGTATCACTGAGGGGGGAATTAGAATACCCAAAGTGCCACCAGCAGCCAAAGTCGCATTGGAAAAACCACCCGAATACCCATAACGTTTCAGCTCGGGTAATGCCACACGGCTCATAGTAGCCGCGGTAGCTAAAGATGAGCCGCAAATTGCTCCGAAACCTGCGCACGCACCGACAGCAGCCATAGCGACACCACCTTTTCGGTGTCCCAGAAAGCTCTCTGCGGCTTTGAAAAGTGCAGTCGACATCCCGGACAACGTCGCAAACTGCCCCATCAGCAAGAACATTGGAATGATAGTCAACGAATAATTGGAAAAGGTTGAGTAAGTTTCCGACTTTAGTTTTGCCAACAGTGGTGTAGGGTTGCCATTCATAGCAAAATACCAACCACCAAAGCCGCATAGCAGCATAGCAAGTCCAATAGGTGCTCGGATGAGAATCAGGCACAGCAAGATGGGAAAAGACCAGAAGCCTAATTCAAGTCGGCTCATGTTGGAAAAAGGCAGAAGGTCGAGAAAATATTCCATGCTTCAACCTTCTGGCAAAATAGAGTTGCCAGTGGAAGCTTCAATAATCCGGGCAGAAGCGCAATATACAGCAGTAATAGAGGCGATGCTCGCCGCAATGACGCAAGCGCCGTATGACCACCAGACCGGAAATTGCAAGAACAGAGTGGTCTCTCCATTCCCTAGATAGCGCTGCATGCCATCATAGAGCCTTAGGGTAATAAATAAAATTGTAATGGATAAAATAATTTCCCAAAATGCACGCACCCAAGCTAATGTACTTCGAGGCAATCGAGACGTAAAAACGTCTACCGTAGCGTGTGCACCATAAAATTGGCAAACTGATAAAAAAGAAAATATTGCAAAGGCAACGCCTGACTCAGTTAATTCATACGTTCCTTTAATCTCGTCAATACCACTGACCACCAATGTATTGCCCAATACCGGCATCCAATCACCCCCCACAAGCGCATGGCCTAGCTTAGAAAGTCCACGACCAATTATTGACAATGTGTTAAGTCCTATCAGACCAAGTAATACTACTCCTCCAACAAGCGCTGATCCAAGCGACATAAATTTTACTAAACTTTGCATATTCATCTCTTCATCAAGATGGGGGCAGTGTAAAAATATTCAATAACCTCATCAAATGCTTAGTTGTCATATTCCCCCATTAAAGTACGTGCTTCGTCAATCAACGCTTTACCATCTATACCTTTCTCACTCATGTCTAGAATCCATTCATCATAAATAGGCTGTGACAAAGCAATCCAAGCATCCAGATCACTGCCAGAAACAGTTACAATATTGTTTCCCCTATCCTTTGCTATTTGGCGTGCAGGACCATCAGCATCGGCCTGGGTTCCACCCGCGAAAATGCTGAACTGAAGTCCTGAATTATCATCAATTACTTTTTGCAAATCGGTCGGCATAGCAGAGTATCGGTCTTTGTTCATCGCGAGAACAAATGTCAGAACATAAAGCGCATTACCTTCAAATTCAGTGTGATTCTCAACGAGCTCTGGGATTTTCAATGCACTAGTTACTTCCCAAGGAATAGTAGTGCCGTCAATCACACCTTTGCTAAGGCCTTCAGGCACTGCAGGTACTGGCATACCCACAGGCGTTGCACCCATTTTTTCAAGTAAATTATTCACAGTGCGTGAACCACCACGTATTTTGAGTCCTTGCATATCAGAAGGGCTTTTTACCTCTTTCTTGACATGAATCATTCCAGGGCCATGCACCCAGGTTCCAAGAACATGAACATCTTTAAATTCTGTGTCTTTCATATGTTTTTCAAACATGTGCCAATATGCAGACGACATTGCCCTAGCATTGGTCATCATGAAAGGTAGTTCAAAAACCTCCGTTCTCGGATAACGGCCAGGCGTATAACCGACAACAGTCCAAATAATATCAGCGACACCGTCAATAGCTTGGTCCATGAGTTCAGGAGGGCGCCCACCCAACTGCATGGAGGGATACCGGTCTATCTTGATCCTTCCGCCTGAAGCCTCTTCTACATTGTCGGCCCAAACGTCTAATATTAATTTAGGGACATTGGCTTGGGCAGGCAAAAATTGGTGCATACTGAGCGTCACTTCTTGCGCTCGCGCCATGCCAACAGAACATATAAAAAATGATGCTACCCCTACCATACTGGCAAAAAATTTATGTGAGATATTCATGAATTTTCCCTCTTAATTATGGAACCTCGCGCCCGCCACATTTTATTATATTTGTCTAAAGTAATTGGTATGCAAAATAATTAGGCCTGTCACCTAACTACTTGGTTTGTAAGTATAACAATGTTATTACACATTTCAGCATCAATAAATAATTATTTCCAGTATCCCTTAAAAATAGAGGACCGACTGGAGCAAATTTTGTTCAACAATATACACAGTAAAATTTCTACAATTTACAACAGCTAATCTCTACGCACATTTAATCCACGAACTTAAGACTAAATACGAAAGAGTTTTTGTTGAAAATTATAATACAACAAATTGGGGAATTACGTTTGCCATCAAAAATTTAAATTCCATGATGTCTGGAATGGCGCCTCAACTTCTGTCTAGTATCTCAGTCTTTGAGCCACACCAGATAGGCATTTAACTACAGTGGCAATACCAAAATCATTTGCCGAGGTCCGAGAACTGGAAGGTGTCACACTTCTTTTGAGCAAATTTGCTACCCAAAAATTAAGTTTTAAAGAAAAAAGCTCTTTTATAAGTTACTTTAATATGAACGTATCCTGACGCTCACAGAATTTCAGGATCAATTTTAGACATTTGGTTAAGTGGTGGCGTGGGGGAGACTTGAACTCCCGACCTATCGATTATGAGTCGATCGCTCTAACCAGCTGAGCTACCGCGCCATAGACGCTGGAGTTATGCCAGCCCTCCGCAGTCGTCAAGGCCGAAATCCAGCTTAATTATTACGCACAGTCTCTATCATTAAGGAAACATTTTCAGGGTCTGCATCGGGCGTGATCCCATGACCTAAATTAAAAATATGGGGTCCCTGTGAAAATGACTTAACAATCGCCCGCGTTTCACTCACCAGATCTTTCCCACCAGTCACCATATGACGTGACGCCAAATTTCCTTGAACACAGCCATCCTTTTGTACCATAGAAGCAGCCCAATCTGGCGAAACTGAGTTATCCAAAGCGACACAATCAACGCCGGTAGCCGAATGGAAACCAACGTAGCCATCTCCAGCCTCACGAGGGAACCCAATAACAGGTATTTGTGGATATTTAGCCTTTAAAGCAGACGTAATTTCAAAACACGGTGCAACCGCATATTTTTGAAATGCCTCACCTTTAAGTGACCCGGCCCAACTATCAAAAATTTTCACAACCTCCGCTCCAGCCTCAATCTGCATTGATAAGTAACTAATTGTTGCTTCAGTGATTCGCTTAAGGAGAATTTCAAATAAAACTTTGTTACCGATACGTAAATCATGTGCAGGTTTCTGATCAGGCGTCCCCTTTCCAGCAATCATATAAGTAGCCACAGTCCAAGGCGCACCTGCAAACCCAATCAGAGTTGTTTCCACCGGAAGTTCACGGCGCAAAATTCCAACTGTCTCATATATTGGACACAACGTATCATGAATCGCACTTGCTGGTTTGAGGTGATCGAAGTCAGATTGCGATGAAATAGTTGATAGCCTTGGGCCTTCACCCGTTACAAACCAAAGGTCTGCCCCTAAGGCTTGCGGAACAAGCAAGATATCAGCAAACAAAATCGCTGCATCAAAACCATACCGCCTAATGGGTTGTAAAGTGACTTCAGCGGCCAATTCTGGATTATAGCAAAGCGATAGAAAATCACCAGCCTTTGCGCGCGTAGCCTTATATTCTGGCAAGTATCGTCCCGCCTGACGCATCATCCAAATCGGTGGTGTTGGAAGGGTCTCTCCTGCCAAAGCTCGCAAGATCGTCTTGGTCTGAACAGAATCTTTCATTACGCACTGCCTTTGTATCATAATTTACAGTTGTCAGAATAAGTTGACACACTTAAAAGATAAACCCATGACAATACGACTTCCAGACACAACTACGCCGCTGAAAATTGGTACGCGTGGTTCACCCCTAGCAATGGCTCAGGCTTACGAAACCCGCACTCGCTTGGCGGAAGCCTTTGATTTGCCTCAGGAAGCCTTTGAAATTATCATAATAAGTGTCACGGGTGACGCGATACAGGACCGCCCGCTCAAGGATATTGGTGGGAAAGGGCTTTTTACTCGTGAAATAGAAGAAGACCTTTTATGTGGTAAAATCGATATTGCAGTACATTCAATGAAAGATATGCCGACGGTCCAACCTGAAGGCTTAATTTTAGACACCTACTTACCGCGCGAAGACGTGCGCGATGCGTTTATATCACAAACACTGAAAAAAATCACGGATCTACGCTCCGGAGCTATAGTTGGTACTTCTTCTCTACGCCGCAAAGCACAACTACTTAATAGGCGGCCAGACCTCATAGTTGTTGAATTTCGTGGTAACGTTCAAACTCGTTTGAAAAAACTGTCCAATGGAATTGCTGAATGTACCTTCTTAGCCTGTGCAGGCCTAAACCGTCTATCTATGAGCGAAGTTCCGGCAACACCCATCGATCCACACGATATGTTGCCTGCAGTTGCGCAAGGAGCGATCGGTATTGAGCGACGCCTTAGTGATGAAAATACCGCAGAGTTACTGGCTGCAATTCACGATATTCCCACAGGCCAAGTTCTTGCTGCTGAGAGGCAGTTTCTGGCTGCCCTCGATGGGTCATGTGAGACCCCTATTGCCGGACTGGCGACTCTTTCGGGACATACTCTACATCTGAAAGGTGAGGTGCTACGCCCTGATGGATCTAAGGCGCTATCCGCAACCCGGTCTGGGACAATCTCAGATGGGATACTTTTAGGTACTGACCTAGCCGATGAATTATTAAAAAGAGCAGGGCCTAATTTTTTTGACTGGCACTGAATACCCTCTGGCCTAAGCAATACACCATAAAGGCAAACGAACAGACTGCCAAAGAATACATAAACTAGTTTTTTGATTAAATTACAAAGCTTTGGGAGCAGTATAGTAAAGCGTTACTGTTATCCAACGACAAAACCGGAGTAAATTTATAATCCAATCAAAGCGAGGTTAAAACCATTTGGCCACTGGGGGCAGACTCATTAAAACAGCATTCGCGTCATGACCCGTCTCAAGGCCAAATTTTGTACCGCGATCGTATACAAGATTGTATTCGGCATATAGCCCTCGATGCGTTAACTGCTTATCCTTGTCAGAATCTGTCCATTTTTGCACGCAACGCTTTTCTATCAAAGGTATAAAAGCTGGAACAAAGGCTCTACCAATATCCTTTGTCAGACAAAAATCTGCTTCCCAGTCACCAGTGTTATGATCATCCATAAAAATACCACCAACACCACGTGCTCGGCCTCGATGTGGTACAAAGAAATACTCATCAGCCCATTTTTTTAGGCGCGGATACATATCCACTCCATGAGGGTCCAAATAGGATTTCTGAGTGGCGTGAAAATGCGCGGTATCTTCCTCATACTCTAAGCATGGGTTCAAGTCAGAACCACCCCCAAACCACCAGGCATGGGGCGTCCAAAACATGCGGGTATTCATGTGTACCGCAGGACAATGCGGGTTCTGCATGTGAGCAACAAGTGAAATACCAGAAGCCCAAAACCTAGGATCATCTTTCATACCAGGAATGCCTTTTCGGGAAGCCATTGCCATCTGGGCTCGCTCTCCTAAGGTTCCATAAACTGTTGATACGTTGACACCTACCTTTTCAAAAATACGGCCTCCACGCATGATACTCATTACTCCACCACCAGTATCAGAGCCATCATCAGATCGGCGATTAGTTTCGGTAACTTCAAAGACGCCACAATCTGCTTGAGACATCGGCCCACGTACGTGCTCTGCTTCCAAACGCTCAAATTCTGAGACGATATAATCACGTAATTCTCTGAACCAAGCAGAAGCAAGGTTTCTTTGGGCATCAAGTTGTTCTGTCATATAATTATCCTGTTCAAGTGACAGTTTGTAAAACGCAAATACGATATCAACCAAGAGAAAATAAGGTTCAATGTGCCGGTGAATTCACCGGATCTAGCAAACTGCGTCCACCGTCAACAGTCATAACATCGCCTGTTACAAAACCTGACCCGTCAGAGGCAAGAAATTGAACAGCATCCACAAGCTCATTAGGGCTTGCTATCCGATGTAGTGGTGTCCGACTCTCTATTTCTTCCCGCCATTCAGGATGATCTCCAATAGAAGATTTTAAAGACGCTGACATCACAGATCCAAAAGCAACCGCATTCACACGAATACGTTGCGGGGCCAAAGCCAAAGCCATTGATCGCGTCATTTGCTCCAACCCAGCAGAAGCAATTGAATAACCTAACAATTCAGGCCGTGTTTGATGTGCTGCAATTGAACTAAGGTTAATTATAGAACCAGCAGGCATGTCATTATCATTATTTTCAGCCTGTTTAATCATCCGGCGCGCTACTTGTTGACTAAGCCTCAGCGCTGTCATTAGATTTTGTTCCAGCAGTTGTTCTACAGAAGTATCTTCGGGATTAAGTGCGTCAGTTTCCATTACCTGTCGTGAAGCGTTCACTAAGATGTCTATCTCATCAAAAGCATCAATTGTGGCTGATATTAGATTGGCAATCGTCAGACGCTGCCGTAGATCACCCGCAAAATAGCGTATATTACCTTCATCAGCAGTATTACCTAATTCATTTATGAGCCGCTTTTCATCCATATCAGCGCACATAACGTTTGCGCCACGATCCGCAAAAGTTCTTGCGACAGCAAGCCCGATACCATTGGCTGCACCCGTTACAATAGCTGTTTTACCACTGATTGAAAATGACATCTTCTATCCTCACATTCATTTAGGCCGTTCCGCTCGCAACACCTTGAACCGTGCATTTCCACCCAAATCAACTACCTTAGAAAAATGTGCCATAAGGGTTTTTTCATACGGAAGATGCCTATTCGCAACCATCCATAGCATTCCCTGCGGTTTAAGCAGCCGAGCAGAGGCCGTGATAAAACTACGCCCTAACGTCGGATCGACGCTGCGCCCTGTATGAAATGGCGGGTTCATAATTACTGCATCCATTTTATTCGAGGGTGCCCATTTTATAGCATCAACCCAATGAAATGAAGCGCGGTGGTCCAAAACATTATGCCGCGCGCACTGTAGCGCCATATCGTGAGCTTCAACCAAATGAACTTCTACCACCGCCGCCCTAGTTAAAATATGTGCGGAGAGATAACCCCATCCAGCCCCAAGATCAGCCACTCGGCCAGTTATAGAATGTGGTAGAGCCTCAATTAAGAGCGCAGAAGCGGGGTCAACTCCATCAGCTGAAAATACACCGGCCGCAGTCCAAAAGCCACATTTTTGCAGCGCGGGGCCTACAGCCCAGTCCTTAAAGTCAGATCCACCGTCACACCAAAACACTTTACCGTGAGACTTAGAAATAGAACCACCAACATTTACGCGGCTGCGGAGCGCTTTAAGTATTGAATTTGCACCGTCGGTCTTTTGGCCATCTATAAGAATTATACCATCAGTCTGATTCATAGCCACAGCCAAAAGAGCTTTTGTTTCAGCTCTCGCCCGGGTCAGACATACTACTGATGCGGTAAACCGCGCTAATTCAGATACTTTAGCCGTCACACGATAGCCCTGAGCTTCAAAATGAGCGCAAATTGTCGCAAGTGGCGAGACGATTAAAATGCGTTCTTTTGGTAGAGCTGACAGGTTAGCATCTATTGCGGGATGCATCACAGCAATAATACCGTCACTCGAAATCTCGATTTTTTCAAGCGCTAGAGGCAAACGATCATCTATCACTTATTCTTCTTTTTCCATTGTACATTGTAACGGATGTTGATGACGACGTGCACAATCCATGACCTGCGCCACTTTAGTTTCTGCAATCTCGTGACTAAATACGCCAACGACAGCAAGTCCTTTTTTATGGACAGTTAGCATAATCTCAAAAGCTTGAGAATGATTAAGCCCAAAAAATCGCTCTAATACATGCACAACAAACTCCATTGGAGTATAATCGTCGTTCAGCAGAAGCACCTTATAGAGTGGAGGACGCTTAGTCTTGCGTTTCGCATTAGTAGCTACAATAGTGTCACCATCGCCGTCCATCGGGCTGGTCATCATACGCACTTTTTGATGTACCTGCATCTTGATCAAACCTAAATTCCTATGCCCGTTCTTTATATGAGATATATAACGTTCAAGACCGGTTAGAAAAGAGGGTCATTGTGAAATGTCAAAAACACTATGCGCAATTGGGTTCGATGCCGATGACACATTATGGCATAATGAACGGTTTTTCAAACTAACCCAAGAGCGGTTTACGGAGCTTATAACCCCACATACAGACCATAAAAACATTGATAATCTTCTTTTGAAGGCTGAACAGCGCAACATTGGACACTACGGATTTGGCATTAAAGGTTTTGTTTTATCGATGATCGAAACCGCTCTGGATGTTACAGATAAAAGGGTGCCTGGCGAAGTAATAGCCTCTTTGATAAAAGCAGGCCAAGATATGCTACGACATCCGATAGACCTATTGCCGTATGCGGAAGATGCCGTGCGTGCGGCAAAGAAACTTGCGCCGGTGGTGTTAATTACAAAAGGCGATCTTTTGGACCAAGAGCGAAAGCTGGCACAATCTGGTTTAGGTGAATTATTTGATACAATTGAAATCGTTTCTGATAAAAAATCACACGTATATTCACGCATTTACGGGCCTTTTGGCGGAGTGCAAAACGGAATGATGATTGGTAATTCCATGAAATCAGATGTTATCCCAATGATTGATGCAGGTGGTTTCGGTGTTTACGTACCTCATGAAATGGTATGGAACCTCGAGATTGCTAGGACACCCCTTGGCCACCCTCGTTATCACGAGTTGGTAGACCTTAGTGCTTTATCCGAATTTCTAGAAAAAGAATTCTGAAACCAATCGATAGGTTTAATTTTTTAATAAATGACAAATCGTCTATAAAAGCTATCCACACGGAAGCGCAGGCCATAGTTTAAATAAATATCCTCTTTAGTAGACCAAGGGCCCACAATATGTATCTCTATAAATTTCTAATTAATTTTTATTTGGCCCACAATGTAATGGATATTTCAATTTAATCAAAGAGGGACTGCTACCATACTTAAAATAACGTTATGTTGCGTGCTTTGAGGACATCATCCGAGTTTACACCGTTCCTGCGCCTTATTTTTCAGGATATTATTTTTGATAGATATAAAAGTGTGACCAAAGAGCATCATCAATGAATGAATGCACATAAACAACATTAGCATGTTTAGTAATCGACCAATCTGCAAGCACTACATATTGTACCCATTATTTGAAAATAATTAAAATTAAAATACAATGAACATCAATGCTTTATTGAAATCATACAGTGTGCTAGCTCTATGGTTATAAAAAAAAGGCTAGTCGAAAAATCGGCGGTCAGAGGCAGAAATAGGCAGGTTTATTGTGAAGGATCGACGCTCGCAGTCGGCCCGGTTAGGGCTATTAATTTTAACGGCATTTTGGATGTTAGTTATTTTACCAGCATCAGTACTTGCGGCTCCGTACGCAGCATATGTGATGGATGCAAGAACTGGAGAGGTACTACATTCTCGAAATGCAGATACTCGACTGCATCCTGCATCCCTCACAAAAATGATGACCCTCTACGTTGTATTTCAAGCGGTAGAGCGAGGTGAAATTACTCTTGATACCAAAATTAAAATCTCCCCAAAAGCTGCCGGCGAACCACCTTCTAAATTAGGCCTTCGGTCGGGGCAGAAGATTAAGTTACGTTACTTAATTCGCGCCTCTGCTGTAAAGTCGGCGAATGATGCCGCAACGGCTTTGGCCGAAGCTATTTCAGGGTCGGAGGCAGCGTTTGCACGTAGAATGACTCGGACAGCAAAATCATTGGGTATGACAAAAACTACCTTCAAAAATGCACATGGCTTAACCGAGAAAGGGCACCTATCCACCGCCCATGATATGTCGATCTTAGGTCGCCATATGATTTATGATTATCCACAATATTACAACTTATTCTCCCGTAGATCTACAAATGCTGGTGTGCGAAAAGTGGCTAACACTAACCGTCGACTGCTAGCATCCTATAAAGGGGCAGATGGTATCAAAACTGGGTACACGCGCGCAGCTGGATCAAATCTCGTCGCTTCGGCTGAACGTGGTAACGAACGTATTATCGCTACCATGTTTGGTGGTAAATCATCAGCAGCACGAAATGCAAAAGTTGCAGAGCTTCTAGATCTTGGTTTCAGCAGAGCTCCAAGCCGTGCAAAGCTACAGAAACCACGTAAACCTAGGTACCAGGCTGGCAATGAGCGCGAAGCAGGCAATGCAAACACCTCATCAAATGTCGCTAAAATTATCCGTCAGAGCGGCGCGGTCACAACATCGTATCGGCCTAAACTGCGGCCAGTTTCAGCTGAGGCTGAACCTACTCTTGTCACTGAAAAATCATCAGATCCATCGGTCTTGACAAATGACATCCGCACCGCGCTTGAAGAGGCACAAACAACAGTCAATGTGGATATCGTTGAAAAAACTCCACCTCTAGAACCTCAGAGTAATGTAGTATTGGCCAAAGCTAAAACAGAAGTTGTAACACGCCTGTCCACATCAGGTGGGCGACATTGGGGCGTAAACATAGGTCGTTATCCCAGCCGCTACCATGCAGAAAAAATACTCCTACAGACAGCTTTGGCGGAAATGTCATCTTTAGACGGAAGTTTGCGCAAGGTGGTCAAACAACCACAAGGCTTTGACGCTAATTTTCTGGGAATGACACAAGAAACTGCCGATTTAGCTTGTCGTCGTCTGGCAGCACGAGATGTAACATGCTTTATGATTGGTCCATAAAATTATTTGAAACTTTTGGCCAGAGTACTATGCCCGAAGCCACTAGATGATGCAGTCAATCAATTATGATAAAAGGACTGTCTAAATGTTCATTACGGAATAATTTAAGTCAGCTTAATTCAAAACAATACCAATCCTGCTTGTTAAAAACGGTACAACAGGCATGATTACAGCTTACATAACTCCTCAATTGCTAATGTGTTGCTTGAAGCAAAAGGCGTGTATAATCTGTCTGAGGACGTTCAAATAGGTCTTCTGCAGAGCCTTGTTCTACAATATCACCTTGTTTCATCACAAGTACTTTATGGCTCATAGCGCGAACAACCTTCAAGTCGTGGCTGATAAACAAAAATGCGAGCCCATATTTTCGTTGCAAACCGCGCAACAGCTCAACAATCTGCACCTGAACTGTCATATCGAGTGCAGAAGTAGGCTCGTCCAGAACCACCAACTTAGGGCGTAAAACCATAGCTCTTGCGATTGCAATACGTTGTCGTTGCCCCCCTGAAAATTCGTGTGGATATCGATCCATTGTGGTTGGGTCTAGCCCAGTCTCGAGCATAACTTCTGAAACTGCGTCTCGCACCGGTCGCCCATCTTCAACACCGTGCACACCTAGACCTTCAGCAATTATCTGCATGCAGGTCATACGGGGGCTAAGTGATCCGAAAGGATCTTGGAATACAATTTGCATATCTTTACGCAAGCGCCGCAACTCACTAACTGACCAGTCACGGATATCTTGTCCCATATAGATAACGCGCCCTTCTGACGGTATCAGTCTCATGACTGCTAAGGCTAAGGTAGTCTTGCCTGATCCACTTTCACCAACGATCCCAACAGTCTCACCCACACGTAGCTCAAAATTTGCGTCATTTACTGCTTGTACATGGCCAACCGTTCTTCGGAGCAGGCCAGCTGTAATAGGAAACCATACTTTCAAATGTTCTGCCGCTGCAATAATCCCTGCTCCAGTTGGGATAGGATCTGGCTGTCCAGAGGGCTCTGCTGCAAGTAACTTTTGTGTATAAGAATGCTGCGGATAATCAAAAACCTTATCCACAGGACCCGCCTCTACGATCAACCCGTTTTGCATTACACAAACAGTATCCGCTATGCGTCTCACTATTCCTAAGTCATGGGTAATGAACAGTAGACCCATGTTTTCAGTATTCTTAAGTTCGACCAACAAATCAAGAATTTGGGCTTGAATTGTGACATCGAGTGCTGTGGTTGGCTCGTCCGCAATCAACACATCAGGTTTATTAGCCAAGGCCATTGCAATCATCACGCGTTGTCGCTGACCGCCGGACAGTTGATGTGGATAGGCATTCAGGCGGGTTTCAGCTTCACGAATTCCAACTTTGTTTAATAGCTCTAAAATTAAACTACGGGACTGATTGCCCGCAATTCCTTGATGCAGAGCAAGACTTTCTCCAAGCTGCTTTTCAATTGTATGCAAAGGATTAAGTGACGTCATTGGTTCTTGAAAAATAAACGAGACATCATTACCACGCACTTTGCGTAACAATTTTTCATCAGCACCAATCATTTGTTGACCAGCGTAGGTTACAGATCCAGATACTGTAGCACTGTCGCCCAACAGTGAAACAGTGGAGAGTGCAGAAACAGATTTTCCTGAACCAGATTCACCTACAAGCGCTACTGTTTCACCTAGGCCAACAGAAAACGACACACCTTTAACCGCTTCTGTAAACTTTCCATCTTGCCGAAAACAAACCCGTAAATCTTTTACCTCAAGCCGAGATTTCATGAAAATGTCTTCCTTGGATCAAATGCATCCCGAACACCTTCAAAAATAAAAATCAAAAGACTCAACATGACAGCGAAGACACTAAAGGCAGTAAAAGCTAACCATGGAGCTTGTAGGTTTTGTTTTGCCTGCAACGTTAACTCTCCCAAGGAAGGTGCTGAAGAAGGCAAACCAAAACCAAGAAAGTCAAGAACAGCGAGGGATGAAATGGTGCCCGTTATGATGAAGGGTAACATCGTTAAAGTCGCCACCATCGCATTTGGCAACATGTGACGAAACATGATCGTTACGTTCCCAACCCCAAGCGCGCGAGCAGCCCTAACATATTCCAAATTACGAGCTCTCAAGAATTCTGCCCTAACAACACCAACAAGGCCAGTCCATCCAAAAAGAATAAGTAGAAAAACAAGTAACCAGAAACTTCGTCCCAAAATAGCAAACATGATGATTATCACATATAAGCTCGGCGTAGAGGACCATATCTCTATCACACGTTGAAAAATGAGGTCCGTACGACCACCAAAATATCCCTGCACAGCCCCGGCAATTACTCCAATGATTGCAGACGCCCCAGTAACAATAAGAGTAAAAAGAACAGATAATCTGAATCCGTGAATTACGCGCGCCATTACGTCCCTTTTTGTACCATCCGTCCCAAGGAGATTTTCACTATTTGGGGGAAGTGGCGCGGCGCCAAGCCTATCAACAGCCGTATCAAAACTGTAGGGTATTAACGGCCAAATCATCCAGCCTTTATAAATTAATTCATCCTCAACAGTACCGTCTTTAGCGTCCTCAATAACTGCTACCGGATCATCAAAGCAGGCATCCAAACCCCCAGATAAAATCAAACACTTGACCTCAATGTCACGGTAAGATGCCTCAGTCTGAAAATCACCACCGAAATCTGTTTCTGCATAAAAATTCCAGATTGGAGCATAAAGATCACCTCGATAGCTAAGCAGAATTGGTTTATCATAGGCTATAAATTCAGCAGACAAACTCATTCCAAAAAGGATTGTAAAAATCCATAGCGACCAAAAAGCGCGCCTATTTCGACGAAAGTTACGCCATCGACGTTGATTTAAGGCAGAAAATGACATCAGCCTTCCCTTCGTTCAAAATCAATACGAGGGTCAACAGCCACATACATCAGGTCAGAAAGGATACCAACGAGTAAACCCATAAGTCCAAAGATGTACAGCGTCCCAAAAACAATCGGATAATCTCTCGCAACAGCGGCTTCAAAACCCAAACGTCCTAAACCATCAAGGCTAAAAATTGTTTCAATAATCAGAGAGCCCCCGAAGAAAACGCCTATGAATACGGCGGGAAATCCTGCAATCACGATTAGCATTGCATTACGAAAGACGTGCCCATAGAGAACAGATCGCTCTGATAAACCTTTGGCGCGTGCCGTCATAACATAAAGTTTTTTTATTTCATCTAAAAAGCTATTTTTAGTAAGCAGTGTCAGTGTTGCAAAAGCGCCAATTGTTCCTGCTAAAACAGGCAAGGTTATATGCCATAAGTAATCCGTCACTTTACCCCAAGCATTCAATTCCTCAAAATTATCTGAGGTAAGGCCTCGCAATGGGAAAATCTGCCAATACGTACCTCCCGCAAACAAAACGAGCAGCAAAATTGCAAATAAGAAGCTAGGAATTGCATATGCTGCAATAATCGCCCCGCTGGTCCACGTGTCAAAGGGTGTCCCGTCTTTCACAGCTTTACTGATACCAAGAGGAATTGACACCAAATATGCAATAATCGTGGACCAAAGCCCTAAAGTGATCGACACGGGTAGCTTTTCTTTGACAAGTTCTATGACCGAGATCGATCTGAAATAACTTTCTCCAAAATCAAATCGTACGTAGTTCCATACCATGTTTAGAAAACGCTGAAATGGTGGTTTGTCAAACCCAAACTCTTTTTTCAATTCTTCCACAAACTCTGGCGGTAGACCACGCGCTCCCACATAAGTGCTATCAGAGGCAGTATTCAATTCATCCGCACCAGCATCGTTATTACCACCTGCAAAACCGCCAAAAACGTCACCACCACCCTGCGCGCGCGCGATTGCCTGTTCAACTGGTCCTCCCGGTACAAACTGCGTCAGAGTGAAGTTAACCAACAAGATGCCTAACAGGGTTGGTATGACCAAGAGCAATCTCCGGAGGATATAGGGACCCACGCGTCTACCTCAATGCGCCTGAGGCTTTAAGACCTGCAGCCTTTTCTTCATTATACCACCAGAAATCAAGCTGACCTAGTTCATAAGGTGGAATAGATTTTGGGTGCTCAAATATATCATAGTAAGCAACCCAATAAGAAGGGTTGTACCAGACAGGGATCATAATAAACTCATACCGTAATGCACGATCAAGAGCCATCAAAGACGCCTCCTCATCGGCTCGAGTTTTGGCATTAAGAGATGCTTCAATGATAGCATCGACAAGTGGGCTGGCCAAACCGGCGGGATTGAATAGTGAAAACTCAGCCGCTTCAGAACCAAACCGTTGCATAAGGCCAGTACCAGTGCCCAAAAACGCTGAATATGAATCATAAACTAGATCATAATCGCGGTCTCGTTCGCGCGACGTGTATTGTGAGGAGTCCACCTTTTCAAACTCAACTTCAACACCCAGTTTTCTTACATTAGCCACAAAGTTTTCCATCGCACCACTTAAAGTGTCAGGCGAAGATGAATTAAATAAATAGTTTAAAGATAAAATTTCTCCCTCGCTGTTACGCCGAATGCCGTCATCGGCGACTAACCAGCCAGCGTCGTCTAACAAGGCCATTGCTTTACGAGCATTACGGCGATCAAAAAGCCGTGCTTCATTTGAACTGTGCGGGACACGTGCATCTTGGGTTAATATGTCCACCGGAACAAGATCGCCTAAAGATTTCAGAAGCTTCAACTCGCCACCTTTCGGTATACCAGTGGCCATTAGCGGGGTATCTTGTGTGAAGGATGCGCGCTGTTTGAATAAACCATATTGAAGCGATGCATTTGTCCACTCAAAATTATAGGCCATTGCAATGGCCTCGCGAACACGTCGATCTTTCAGTTGTGGTCGCATTAGATTGAAGACGATACCGGATGGCGTTGGAGGTGACCCATCAGGAAATTCTGCCTTTTTAATCGCTCCATCGCGCACTTTAGGATTATCGTATCCAGTCGCCCATTTCTTAGAATCGTTTTCTGTTCTAAAAGTAAACTCACCAGCTAAAAACGCTTGAAAGGCAGCTTCCGCATCGCCGAAATATTCTATTCGGATCGAGTCAAAATTGTTTCGGCCAACGTTGAAGGGCAGATTATTTGCCCAATAATCTGGATTTCGTTTATATACTACCCTTCTATTCACATCTACCGTGTCAACCATATAGGGGCCAGATCCTGGCGAAATATCTAACCGACTTTCATCTAAGCCAGCTCCTGTTTCCCGATACCATTTTTCGGACCAAGCAGGCACAAACCCAACCTGATCGATTAATGATCGCCGCGAAATACCTTCAGAAAAATAAAATTTGATAGTATGGTCGTCCAGCACTTCAACCTTTGGAATGCGCTGACGTACCGCGTCCGCGTAGGATTTCAGACCCTCATCAAGTAATAAGTTATGACTGAACGCAATGTCATGGGCCGTAACAGGTGTTCCGTCTGAGAAACGCGCTTCCGGGCGCATGTAAAAAATAACCCAGTTTTTATCATCATCATATTCAAGCCGCTCTGCTAATAAGCCGTAATACTCTCCATAAACATCTGCCGGAGCCGCGGTCCCATTTACACCACTACCCAACAAACTCTCATAAATTGATGACGATAACGCACCCGCCCGACCCTTTCGAGTGTACGGGTGCATCGAATCAAAAGTACCAACTGTACCAAGAGCAATTTCACCACCCTTTGGCGCATCAGGATTGACATAATCAAAATGCTCGAAATCTTCTGAATATTTTAAATCACCATAGAATGAGTATCCGTGCGCCGAGATTTTTGCATCGTGGCTGTCAGCATGAACACTTGTTGCAGCAAAAAAGCTTAACAAAAGCCCTAAGCAGCTAAGACCCCACCATATCAAGAATTTTCTTCTCATCGTTTCAACACGGAAGTGGACGCAGTTGCGTGGTTGGATTAGGTGCATTGGAGTTTCCTCTTTAGAGCGGGCGACATCACCTGTTAGACTAATTTAAGCTAACGACGGCAATCTCCAAGATGCAACTTAAGAAAAAGTGATCGTAATGCCGCAACCGTGAGCAGGATGTAACATCAATGCATAAGACAGTAAACTTACACCCGGGTGGTAGACGAGGCCCTTGAGTTGACAGGTGCGGTAAAATTAGTCGTCCAGACTGTCAAGATAAGCTATGACCGCTGCACGGTCTTCAACTTTGTCTAACCCATTAAAGCCCATAGATGTTCCCTTGGCCCATACCTTTGGGTTTTCCAGAAACGCATTTAAATTATCAGCCGTCCAATCACCGTCCATTTCAGACAATGTCACAGAATAAGATCCAAATGTGTCTACTGAAGCAATATCTCGTCCCACGACACCATGTAGGTACGGGCCTGTTCCATTGGCCCCAGCCTCAACCTTGTGGCAAGCACTACATTTCCGAAAGATTTTTGCCCCATCACCAATATCAGCCGATGCAAGAACTTCGGCAAACGGTACAACAGCCTCCTCGGGCTCCAGCTCTTCTTCGCCAGTTTCTACGACGTAGGACTGCTCCGCTCCATGACCACCAGTGTGATACAACTCTTCAGCAGCCCACTTACCAAGCAGCAGTATTAATAGTGCGCCACAAAAGCTCCCAGCTATTTTGGTAAAGGTCATAGTGTCAAACATCCGGTTTATACTTTCATCAAAACAAAAAAACTCCGTCGGCTATGTATTGCTTCCCCTTCCTGCTGGCAAGCTATAGTAACCGCGACCAAACGCCCTTTAAAACCTTTCGGGTAAAACAACGCGGGGAAAGTAAGATGTCGCAAAGAATTGCGTTCCAAGGAGACCTAGGCGCTTACAGTCACGAGGCATGCCTCCAAGCACGACCCAGCGCAGAACCTATCCCTTGCTCAACTTTCGAAGATGTTATCGATGCAGTACGAGACGGGCGAGCTGATATGGCAATGTTACCCGTCGAAAATACAACATATGGACGCGTAGCTGACATCCATCGGCTGTTGCCAGAAAGTGGTCTACACATTGTAGACGAAGCTTTTGTACGAGTGCGCATCTCACTTATGGCAATACCAGGCCAAAGACTTAGTGATATTAAACATGTAAGAGCGCATTTAGTTTTACTTCCTCAAGCTAAAACATTTTTAACCACACATGGTATTACTTCAGAAGCAGCAGCAGACAGTGCAGGTGCGGCAGCTAAAATTTCAAAAACAGGTGAGACAGGCATTGGTATTTTAGCATCCTCAGTGGCTGCTAAAATTCATAAATTAGAAGTTTTGTCTCACAATATTGAGGATCAGCTGCATAACACGACGCGTTTTTTAATTATGTCTCCAACAGCAGATCATAGTGCACGGTCGCCAAAGATGATAACGACTTTTGTTTTCGAAGTTCGCAATATCCCGGCAGCATTGTACAAAGTTTTGGGTGGATTTGCGACCAACGGGATCAATATGACCAAATTAGAAAGTTACATGGTTGGGGGAACGTTTACTGCTACTCAGTTCTATGCTGACATAGAAGGACATCCCAACCATACCGCCGTTGCACAGGCATTGGAAGAACTACACCATTACACCAACAAATTGGATATACTTGGGGTTTATCCCGCTGCAGATGGTCGAAGTTAGTTAACACAGAGTTAAAACGGGACCCAACATTTTTGGTGTAGGTCTCAAAAACTATAGTCGTGGTAACACGCGGTTGTTAGTAACAGGCAAAAAAGGTCAAACTTCAATACCGAGATGCTGTATTTATCTGATGCGGTATCTCAATATTACCCGATCGGCATTCAGCAAAGGGACTTTGTGTGATCCACCATCGTAAACATCAACTGCAATACAATGATTTACATAAAAGAAAAAATATATCAACTTTAGGAAACAACCAACATGATTTCACATAATTAAAAGTATAAATGGGCGGTGTGGGACTCAAAATAGAAAATTCCTTCGGTGGGTTAGTCCGGTTAGAGAAAAAATTACCTTTTACTTCAGTTAATTTAAAGTATCAGATAGCCAATTTTGGATAAGAAAATGCGCGATTGCGCCTTTTCTAGCAGGCTGTATTTTAGAATGTTGACCAGAAACTACTGTTATCATTTCTTCCCTTGTAATCCACATTGCATCTTCAATCTCTGTTGGATCAGTGATGATTTCATGACTTATGGCTCGACCTTTACAGCCAAACATCAACGAAGCAGGAAATGGCCATGGCTGGCTAGCTAAGTACTCTACAGCACCAACTACAACACCTACTTCTTCTAATACCTCACGCCGCACTGCAGCTTCTAATGTTTCGCCCGGCTCCACAAAGCCAGCCAACAGTGAGAACATTCCTTCTGGCCACCCAGGGGATCTACCGACCAATACTGAATTACAATGAGTAATCAACATGATAACCACTGGGTCTGTTCGCGGAAAGTGATGGGCTTTGCAAGATGGGCACGTACTTTGCCAGCCAGCGTGGGTCACAATATTTTTATCGCCACATTTGGAACAAAATTTATGACTTTCATGCCATCCAAATACTGCCTTAGCCGTTGCAGCTAATTCGGCGTCACGCGGGGTAAGCCACGTCATTACACGACGCAACTCTACAAAAACCTCTGACGACGAGAATGCAGGATGACGCTGCTCAGTCGGATCAAGAAAACTACCAAGTAACTCCAAATCTAGGCTCTCCGGTTCCCAAGCAGAAATATCATGCGCAAACTTCGGTGAGTTCTCCTCTACGCCTAAAAATATTAACTTGGTTTCAAATCCCGTAAGGACAGGATGATCCATAGGTAATTTTATCACATGTGCAGGACTGACTTGCCTAATTAAAACTTTTCCTCGCCAAAGGATTATCGTTTGGGCGTCTGGATGAACTTTTGCAGCGTTCAATCTATCATTATCGGTACGAATTGCAGCGGCCCGATCTAAACCTGACCCTCCAAATGTAACTGTCTCTGCATGGCGCATTCCATAGAACCCCGTTATTATAATAAGTCCATTGCGCTTGGCATGTGTGTATCCACGGCGCAATGGGTAAGTAGGAAATTAAATATTCTCTAATTTCCTACTTTAGATTAAAAAATCTGTAGCTCTTGCGTGCAATCAAAAGGCCCACTATGGATGTTTTGAGAGGTTGGCGCGGGCAAGCTCCTCGCCAACTCGGTCAGATCCGGAAGGAAGCAGCCGCAACGAGCCCCGCTTGGGTCGATGTCAATCTCTCACCAAAATTTCAAATTAGCTACTTTTTCCAAAAGCTAATCCCTTTGAATAAGTTAAAGATAACTTCCGATAGTGGACGTCACTCAACAGTCCCACTACGTTCCTTAACACAATCCGAATCTTAGAGTAGGTCTATGTCTGACGCACCCCAACACTATCAGGTTTTAGCACGCAAATATCGGCCAGAGACTTTTACAGACTTAATAGGCCAAGATGCCATGGTCCGCACGTTAGAAAATGCGTTCAAAGCGGATCGTATAGCTCAAGCTTTCATTATGACTGGTATCCGCGGCACCGGTAAAACAACTACAGCGCGAATTATTGCCAAGGGCATGAATTGTATTGGTCCAAATGGCAGTGACGGCCCAACCACAGAACCGTGTGGCCAGTGCGAAAACTGTATTGCAATTATGGCAGGTAGGCACGTGGACGTGCTCGAGATGGATGCCGCCTCTAATACGTCAGTTAACGACATTCGCGAGATTATCGACGGCGTGCATTATCGCGCAGCGACTGCGCGATACAAAATTTATATTATTGACGAAGTACACATGCTGTCTAATAGCGCTTTTAATGCATTGTTAAAAACGCTTGAAGAGCCACCCAAACATGTGAAATTCATTTTTGCTACCACAGAAATCCGTAAAGTTCCTGTGACAGTACTATCTCGGTGTCAACGGTTTGACTTGCGCCGAATTGAACCCGAAAACATGATTACGATGCTGCGCAAAATTGCAAGATGCGAGAAAGCAGAAATTGCCGATGACGCACTTGCGCTGATTATCCGCGCGGCAGAGGGGTCCGCGCGCGATGCAACGTCTCTGCTAGATCAAGCAATTTCTCATGGTGCAGGTAAAACAACCGCTGATCAAGTTCGCGTTATGCTAGGTCTAGCAGATCGAGGCCGCGTGCTAGACTTGTTTGATATGATTCTAAAAGGCAACGCTGCCGGTGCTCTAAATGAGTTAGGTGGACAATATGCCGATGGAGCAGACCCGGTTGCAGTACTTCGGGATTTAGCTGAAATTACTCATTGGGTTTCTGTAGTTAAAATAACACCAGAAACCGCTGAAGATCCGACGATTTCAACAGATGAGCGCCAGAGAGGCCAGAAAATGGCTGAAGCTTTACCTATGCGCGCACTGACCAGACTTTGGCAAATGTTACTGAAAGCTCTTGAGGAGGTTGCCACAGCTCCCAACACAATGATGGCTGCTGAAATGGCCGTAATCCGATTAACACATGTAGCAGACTTGCCCAGCCCAGAAGAGTTAGTCCGAAAACTGCAAGCAAAAAACACGCCTATAGCACCAGCACCAGCACCAGCATTTAAATCCGATAGTAACCATGATGTAAATCAAGAACGAACACCAATAAAATCATACTCCAAGACTTCAGCGCAAACAGTTGCTCTGGCTTATGACCACGCTGAGGAGCTTGCACAGTACCCGAGTTTTGAACATGTGCTTGAACTTATCCGCATAAACCGTGACGTGAAATTACTTGTAGAAGTGGAAACAACACTGCGGCTAGCCAGCTACCAGCCAGGACGTATCGAATTTGTACCCACCGAGCGCGCGCCAAGAGATCTTTCTCAACGATTGGGAGCACGGCTACAAACATGGACAGGTAACCGCTGGGCAGTAACGTTGGTAAACGAGGGCGGTGGCGAAACAATAGCGGAAAAACGCGATGCAACAGACAATATTCTCAGAAATCAAGCCAAAGATCATCTACTGGTAAAAGCTGTTTTGACATATTTCCCAAAAGCAAAAATCACCTATATCCGAACGCCCCAAGAAATCGCTAATGAGGCTTTTTGTGAAGCATTGCCGAAAGTAGACGAAGAATGGGACCCATTTGAGGAGGATTAATCATTCCGACACTTTCTGGGACTGTACAGGGTGATTCATGTGCCTTGCGGCGTCCAAATTGGGACGGTGTTCAAGTATCCGGCCTTGATGAAGCCATTAAACTCACATCATCACCTTTAGTCTTAGTACTTATTGCATTAACCCTAATCGTCATAAGATTAAAAAGCCAATGCGGTGGTGTTGCAACGGTAATCCTTTGAACAATTGTGGTTTCGGTGCAGGCAGTGATGGATTTAGCAGGCACACGCGTATCAGCTATGACTGACGGATGTGTTGGCTCACCGACCTTGTTCATCGCCGCTGTGGCTGCAATATGTATCTTAACAAAACTTTATACCGCCCCGCACAATCATGGGGCCTGAAAATTGGAGAGAATTTTATGCTTAAAGGATTAGGTGGGCTCGGTGATATGGCTGGAATGATGAAAAAAGCTCAAGAAATGCAGAATAAAATGGCAGAGATGCAAGATGGGCTGCAAAACTTTACAGTCACAGGTCAAAGTGGTGCGGGACTGGTCAAGGCCACCGCCACGGCCAAAGGTGAACTGACAGCATTAGAAATTGATCCATCTATTTTCAATGGAGACGATAAAGAAGTGGTTGAAGATCTTATCCTTGCAGCCGTCAAAGACGCACAAATCAAAGCAACTGAGAAAGCTCAAGAGGAAATGGGCAAATTAACTGAAGGTCTTGGCTTACCAGCAGGAATGAAGCTGCCTTTTTAATAAAGCAGCATAAAATTAGAACTTTAGCATGCTCCACAGGAGACTTGCTCCAGCCAAACATCGGACAATCATTTGAGCAGTACACGCGATATTGACAACCTTATAGAGATTATGGCCAAGCTTCCTGGCCTCGGACCTCGGTCAGCCCGGCGCGCAGTACTTCACTTGGTACGCAAGCGCGCTCTGTTGCTGGCACCGCTGGCAGACTTGATGCAAACAGTGGCAAGCACAGTTCGTGAATGCCTTAACTGTGGCAACATTGGTACGGCAAACATATGTGATATTTGTGTTTCTGAAAAACGCAAAAATGGGGAGCTATGCATAGTAGAAGATGTGTCAGACCTTTGGGCTATGGAACGCTCTGGATCATTCAAAGGACGCTACCATGTCTTGGGTGGAACTCTATCAGCTTTAGATGCAATAGGCCCTACAGAATTACGCATCCCACAATTGATTGATCGAGTAAAAACCGAAAATGTCCGTGAGGTAATTCTGGCGCTGAATGCAACAATCGATGGACAAACTACTTGCCATTATATTGCCGATCAATTGGAAGGTCTGGTTTGCCTAACATCGCTTGCACAGGGAGTGCCGATTGGCGGCGAACTTGATTACCTAGATGACGGAACAATTACAGCTGCCCTTAAATCCAGAAAGGTATTATGAGAAACTTTCAGAAAGCCTAACTGGTAAAATAATATCGGTTTTTTCAATTATCTTTATTATTATCTGGTGATATTTTATTTAGCGAACCGTCTGAGCCTATATCCAGACAATAAATAAATCTAAATTTTAGTCTAAAATATTTTAATCGAAGAAAAGCTCTTTACTTAGCCTTTTTCCTGCATTTTTAATTAGGTCCACCTGAGATACCAACAAGTCTATCGAAAGCCTTTGAGTTGGGCCATGCATTGCAATTGCTGCAACAAAACGTCCTGTCTTATCCGTAATTGGTACGGATAAAGCGATCATTCCATCAAATAATTCTTCTCGATCTAAAGAGTATTGCAGTTTCCGGATTTGCGCTAACTCCTCTAGTAAGGTTTCGGTTGATGTGTGCGTTTGCTCGGTCCTTTGCTCAAAATTCAAATTATTAACAAAGCTGCGCCGTTTTTGCAGTGGCAGACTGGCAAGAAAGCATTTGCCGCTCGCGGTACAGTGAAATGGAACATTAGTTCCAATAGGCAATTGGATACGAAAAGCCCAATCTGTTTCGACTCTATCAAGATATCGCATGCCATCGTCTTCAGGAACCACAAAGTTAACAGTTTCGCCTACTTCATTGGCCAAATCTTTCAAAATCTGTCGTCGGGCTATATGACCTCTAGAGTTATGCAGAAGACCTGAACCAAGTTCACGCAATCTCCTTGCAACCTGATATTTTTTTGAGCTCAAGACCCGCGAGATGAACCCATTCTCCGTGAGCGTAGTGCAAAGACGGTGAACAGTTTGTTTAGGAAGACAGAGCGCATGGCTGATTTCAGTAGCAGTCATTGCGTGGTCACTTCGTCCCAAAACTTCAAGAATAAGTAGTGCTCGGAGGTTTGATGGAATTCTATCTTTCGAAGCCATTTCCGATACCCTTAAAAAAAGATTGGTGTGTTGATTGCGAATCACTTTATATTAAATTTCACAGAAAACGAGACGAAAAGTCCCATTATTTGCGTTTTGGTGGAAAAGTATGGATTTTGACTTCATTGTAGTTGGCGCAGGTTCCGCGGGGTGTGCACTTGCAGCGCGTCTTTCCGAAAGCGGGACGTATTCTGTTGCACTACTTGAAGCAGGACCAAAAGATCGAAGCCCATGGATTCACATTCCGGTTGGATACTTTCGTACAATGGACAACCCTCGCAGTGACTGGCAGTATAAAACTCAAGCCGACCCAGGTATCGCTGGCCGTTCAATACCATGGCCACGAGGCCGCGTCTTAGGTGGATCGAGCTCCATAAACGGACTTTTATATGTACGCGGACAAGCTGAAGACTATAACGGTTGGGCACAAATGGGTTGCACAGGCTGGGGTTGGGATGGTGTGTTACCATATTTCAAGAAATCAGAAAGCTGGGAAAGCGATGATACTTCAGGCCTGAGGGGGAAAAATGGCCCCTTATCGGTTCAGCATTCACGATTAAAGAGAGATATTGTTGATACTTGGGTAGATGCAGCCATTAATGCTGGCTATAATCATAATCCAGATTACAACGGCAAAGACCAAGAAGGTGTAGGCCACTTCCAGCTAACTATGAAAGGTGGTCGACGGTGTTCATCTGCAGTAGCCTATCTGCGACCTAACCGTAGACGAAAAAACCTTCATGTAATCACCAATATACAAACCGAAAAAGTCTTAATAGAAAATGGGCGCGCAGTGGGGGTAAGAGCCCGCCACAAAGGTCAGATGAAAGAATTAAAAGCAAGCTGCGAAGTAATTTTGTGCGCTGGAGCCATTGGATCGCCACAAATTCTAATGCTTTCAGGCATTGGAGACGGAGAGGACCTTAAATCACATGGCGTCGAAGTCAAAGTTAATCTCAAAGGTGTAGGAAAAAATCTTCAGGATCATTTGCAGGCTCGACCAGTATTCAAAACTAATTTGAGCACAATCAATGTCGAGACAAACAACAAAGTCAAGCAAGCGATAATTGGCCTTCAATATCTGCTTACCCAACGTGGCCCCATGACTATGGCAGCAAGCCTTGGTACAGGTTTTTTAAAAACAGAAAAGCATCTTGAAACACCAGATATTCAATTCCATATTCAACCTTGGAGCGCGGATAAACCGGCAGATGGACCACATAAATTTTCTGCATTTACAGCATCCGTCTTACAACTCCGCCCCGAAAGCACAGGACATCTAGCATTAGTCTCAGCGAAAATAGATGACCACCCTGCCATCTACCCGAACTACCTAGCAACCGAAACTGATTGCAGAACAGTTGTAAAAGGTATTCAGATAGCTCGCAAAATTGCTCAGACTGAGCCACTTAAATCACACATCACAGAAGAGTACGCGCCCGGCGCTCACGTGGCACTTGATGACGAAGATGCTACGCTGAATTGGGCACGGAGCTCTATGGCTACGATTTATCATCCAACAGGAACATGCAAAATGGGCATCGACCCTATGGCAGTTCTTGACCCCAAGTTGCGCGTTAAAGGAGTAAGGGGACTTCGCGTGGCCGATGCGTCTATTATGCCTCAAATTGTGAGTGGCAATACCAATGCGCCAGCGATCATGATTGGAGAAAAGGCCAGCGCACTTGTTCTCGAGGACGCAACAGAATGATTATGCAATTTAAAATGATCTATTTCTTACTAAACGGACCAGATCATCCCTTTGGTAAACGACGGAACACTGCCAGGTTGGTGCCTTCGCCTTCGGCAGTAAATCAAACAGACTTTGAGGGCAAAAATAGTAGGGAGGAACACTTATGTTCAAACTAAAACATTTAGCAGTTGGTGCAACAGCACTGGCTCTTACAACATCAGCAGCATTTGCTGAAAAAGTACTACGGGTTCAGTCGGTACTTCCAGCCTCCGCTGATGAAAGCTTCATGCTTCAGGACTTTGGTAAAGATGTTGCCGCATTAACAAATGGTTCTCTGACAATCGAGTTATTGCCAGCTGGCGCCGTTGTTGGACCTCGTGATATCATGGACGCAGTCGATGCCGGCCTAGTTGAAGGTGGTATGGCTTGGACACACTATTGGGGTGGTAAACATGTTGCAGCAAACCTTTTTGGCGCACCTGTTGCGGGTGCGGGCGTTGGCATTGACAATATAGCATTCTTGAGCTGGTTTCAGTACGGAGGCGGAAAAGAGTTGTACGATCGTCTGTGGGAAGAAATGGGTGTCAATGTTAAAGGCTTCATGCTGCAACCTGTAGGCCCTGAAGCGCTAGGCTGGTTCCCAAGGCCAATCAAATCAATGGATGATTTCCGTCAGATGCGTTTCCGTGCACCTCCAGGCATGGTTGGTGCAGCTTATGCTGACATTGGTGTTCCTGCTGTTGCGATGGGTGGTGGTGATATTCTACCGGCATTAGAAAAAGGCACAATCGACGCAGCTGAGTGGTGCTGTCCCAAACCAGACTCAGTCTTTGGCTTTCAGAAAGTTCTAAAGCACTACTACTTGCAAGGCTTACACCAAGTAGTCGTGAACGCTGATATGTATGTCAATCTAGACTTCTATAATGGTCTTACAGATGTTGAAAAGAAAGCACTGGAAGTTGCAGCAAACGCTTCACTCTCAAAATCAATGTCTTACCGCATTTACGAAAACGGTAAGGCACTGAAAGACTTAACCGATAATCACGGTGTAATCCTTGAAGATACGCCAGCAGACTATTTCACAGAGTATATGGCTGCTGCCAAGAATGCGCTTCAGGCAGCTGCAGATGAAAATGAGTTCTTTGCAGAAGTTTGGCAGTCACAAAAAGACTTTGCTGATATTGCAGTCCCATTCTGGGCAGGTGCACAGGCCTCAAACGCAGCACTGGGTAAAGCTCATGCAGACTCACTGAAGTAAGTTAAGTTTTGTGCGGAGCCATATGGCTCCGCACTTCATTTTTGGCAAGGGCAAATGCCTTTTCCAAAAATGAAAGCCCCTAAGGGCTTCAAAGATAGGGAGAACAGGAATGGCCGCAGATGAAGTCAATCCAGATGAGCTTGAGATCGCAGACGAGCTAATCGCAGAAAGACGAACCGAGGCACCTGGCGAAACTCCCAAAGACATGACGGCGTGGCAACGTCCAATCACCGCAGTAATTGATTTGATCAACTACCGTGCTGGCCAAATTATCGCACTCCTAATGGTACCTCTGATTGCAGTGGTAGTTTTTGAAGTTATCTCACGCAACTCATTTTCGATTTTGGCCAATGCAGGTTTTGAAGATTTTGCACGCTCTTTGGGGCTTGGCCCCACTCTTTGGGTCTACGATTCAAGCAGAATGATAGCAGGCGTATTGTTTATGGCGGCCGCAGGTTACGGCCTCATGCGTGGTGTACATATCCGCGCAGATTTTCTGTACAGGGGCTGGACAAATAAGACGCAAGCAACAGTAGATGCGACTCTCTATCTTTTATTTTTCATACCATCAATGATTTTTTTCACTGTGGTAGCCAGTCAATTTTGGTGGCTTGCATTCTCAACAGGTGAGACCATGCAAATAGATAGCGCTTGGGGACCAGTTTTGTGGCCGGCGCGTTTGGCTATGCCAGTAGGCGGAATTCTTTTAACGCTACAAGGCGTGCCAGAAATATTTCGAGCCTTTCACAAGATGGGTAAAGAGCGTGAACAGTGGTTCATTAAGATCTTACCTATCTATTTGATTGCGCTTATTTGGCTCATTCTCGCAATTTTTACACCCAACCTTGTACCAGGTGGTGAGTGGTTCACCGATCTGATGAAAGCACAACCTAGCATGTCCAAACCTACCATTGGTTTGATTATGCTAGCTGCGATGCTTTTCGTTATTTTTATAGGCTTCCCAATTTCGTTCACATTAATCTTTCTTGCTTTCGTTTTTGGTATTTGGGGGGCTAACTTTAAATTGACTACTCTCCTTATGACTTTGAATACAAATTCAACAATGCTCAACGATCAACTTATGGCGGTACCTTTATTTGTTCTTATGGGGATCGTGATGGAGGCGGCAGGCTTAATGGAGCGTCTGTTTGCTTCGATCCAAATGATTATGGCTCGAGTGCGCGGCTCTCTTTTTATTGCAGTTTTAATAGTCTCAACAATCTTTGCTGCTGCAACAGGGATCGTCGGGGCATCCGTGACCCTTCTTGGGATTATGGCCGGCGCAACCATGACCCGTTCAGGCTACAATGTGCAGCTCGCAGCTGGAACTATAACTGCGGGAGGCACGTTGGGGATCTTAATTCCACCTTCGATTATGCTAATTGTAATGGGTCCAGTACTAGAAGTATCTACGTTGGATCTTTTTCGTGGAGCTTTCATCCCTGGCGCACTCTTGGCGTCACTATATTTGATCTACACTCTTGGCCGATGCTGGCTAAACCCAGAATTAGGTCCAATTCTGGGTGAAGAAGACCAACCCGAAACATCAGGTTTTTACGGTGCCGAAGTGGCTTTAATATGTTTAGGTATTTTAACAATCTGTCGTATTTTTGGCTTAAGCTTAAGCGGTACATTTGGTGGCATCGTCCCATTTGGAGGTCTGATAGTTTTGGGCATTGCCATGGCAATTTCATATTTAGCTTATAAAAAACTTTCAGTTCTTAGGGTGGCATTACCAGTTGTAGTTTTATTCCACCTCTACTTAATATTTGCAAATATTGGTGACCATGGTGGTTTACCAATCTGGTCGATCATATTTGGTGTGTTCACTATGTTTCTGGCGTATCTTGGAAAGCCTATTTATTACTCTGGAACAGAAGAAGATTTTTATTTTTCTGACCTTTGGAATGAATTTTTTGCTGGTCTAATGCCACCTACAATTCTTATTTCTTTTGCCTTAGGGTCAATATTACTTGGATTTGCAACACCTGCTGAAGCAGCGGCAATGGGTGCATTTGGAGCTATTTTACTATCAATTGGTTATCGAAAATTTACTATTCCAAACTTTTTTGACAGCTTAATTAAAGCCCTAGAAATTACTGTGCTTATCATGTTTCTTGTAGCAGCATCAAACTTTTTTGGCGCTGAATTCAGTGCGCTTGGAACCCCCAAGATGATGACAGAGATGCTCTTGGGTTTAGATTTATCCCCCTACTTAATTTTGATCATCGTGATGGCACTCATTTTTCTACTCGGGTGGCCACTGGAATGGGTTCCAATCGTATTAATTGTTGTGCCTATTCTTCTGCCAACTGTGGAATCTTTGGATGTATATGGTCTGGAGAGGTACGACCTCATGGTTTGGTTTGGCATTTTAGTTGCAGTAAACTTACAAACAGCTTGGTTGTCGCCACCGGTCGCCCTGTCAGCATACTTCCTAAAAGGTGTCGTCCCCAATTGGGATCTCAAGGATATTTATCTGGGCATGATGCAATTCATGTTGGTTCAGCTATTGGGTCTCATCCTTCTGTTTATTTTTCCCCAATTAGTGCTTTGGCTACCCGCAGTGATGTCAGGAAACTAGACAATGAATACACACCGCAGTTCTGTTTCCTATCTAAAATGGCCCTTAATTACGACAGTTGTTGGTTTAGGGCTAACCGGCTGGTTAGGTTGGGCGACAAAAGGTGATTGGGCAGGTATTTTATCTTTTTTAATGGTTGGTACAGTGTTGGCAGCGCTGGAGATTGCACTTTCTTTTGACAATGCAATCGTGAACGCCAACAAACTTGAAGAAATGACACCAATATGGCGTCAACGATTTCTGACTTGGGGAATTCTCATTGCTGTTTTTGGAATGAGAATTGTCTTTCCACTTGCTATCGTAGCTATTTTTGCCTGGATAAATCCCTTCGCTGCAATGCACTTGGCATTTTCAAATCCAGACGAGTACTCACGAATAATCAGCCATGCTCATGGGCCCATTTCAGCTTTTGGCGGTACGTTCCTCATGATGGTTGCCCTTAAGTTTTTCATTGATGAAGACAAATCAATTGACTGGATAGAAGCCATCGAAAAACGCGTGCGTGTCTGTGGATCAATTCGAGGATTCGAGATTGCGCTCGTTCTTGTAATAGTATTTTTAATCTCACGATCATTGCCTACGCATGAAATCGCGCCGTTCTTAACCTCAGCTATCATGGGGCTTCTAGTTTTCACAATGGTAGACGGACTCGGAACATATTTGGACAACATGGCTGGCTCTACAGCTGCAATAGGTGCAAAAGGCGGATTAGGGGCCTTTTTATATCTAGAGGTACTTGATGCCAGCTTCTCTTTTGATGGTGTGATTGGTGCATTTGCATTAACAACTAACATTCTTCTAATCGCTATAGGTTTGGGTATTGGTGCAATGTACGTGCGCTCGATGACCATCATGTTGGTAGAAAGAGGAGCATTGGCAGAATTTTGTTATTTGGAACATGGCGCATTTTATTCGATCTTTGCTCTCTCCATCATAATGTTCTTGCAGCCAATCATGCATGTTCATGAATTAATAACGGGCGGAATTGGTATGGTATTGATTGCCTTGTCTTTTTACGCTTCCATCACTCACAATAAACGTGAAACATAAACTCTTGCAAACAGACAGGACCAACCAAATATGTCTCGTGTATACCTAAAAAAAGCCACTCTTACTTCTAGATCTGAAGAGGGTGAGACAGCAAAAGTTGTTGCAAAAATCCTTGCTGACATTGAGATTGGTGGCGAGACCGCTGCTTTAGAATATGCAACAAAATTCGACAAATATGACGGTGGTGTCCAACTCACTCTCGATGACATAGAATCTGCCAGCGCATTGGTTCCACGAAAAATTAAAGATGATATACTCTTTGCTCATGATAATGTGCGCAGATTTGCAGAGGCGCAAAAAGCGACAGTCGCTGATTTAGAATATGAGATTAACCCAGGACTAATTGCCGGTCAAAAAGCAATTCCTGTTACCGCCGCGGGTTGCTACGTTCCCGCAGGACGCTATCGCCATATAGCCAGCGCAATCATGACTGTGACAACAGCTAAAGTCGCGGGTTGTGAACACATTACGGTCTGTTCAGCACCTCAACCAGGAGTTGGCTTGTACCCAGCAATAGTATATGCAGCCCACGTTTGCGGTGCAGATAAAATTATGGCCATTGGCGGGGTTCAGGGGATAGCTTCGATGGCTTTTGGTTTGTTTGGCCAACCAAAAGCCAACATGATTGTCGGCCCTGGAAACCAGTTTGTGGCAGAGGCAAAACGTTCACTTTACGGACGTGTCGGAATCGACATGATTGCAGGACCTACTGATAGTTTAATACTCGCCGACAAGAGAGCTGATCCACATATAGTTGCAACCGATCTGGTCAGCCAAGCAGAACATGGGTATAATTCACCAGTTTGGCTAGTTACAGACCACCGTCCTTTGGCAGAAGATGTTCTGGCTCGTGTTCCAAGTTTAATTGCAGATTTACCAGATTTAAACCGCGAGAATGCTGAAGCCGCATGGCGTGATTATGCAGAGGTCATTGTGTGTTCGGATCGTGAAGAAATGGCCACAACATCTGACGAATACGCACCAGAGCATCTGACTGTCCAAGCTGATGATTTGGACTGGTGGTTAAACCGGCTACGTTGTTATGGCTCGCTGTTTTTAGGGGAAGAAACGACTGTTTCATACGGTGACAAGGCCGCAGGAACAAACCATGTATTACCGACATCGGGTGCCGCGAGGTATACGGGCGGACTTAGTGTGCATAAATATATGAAGATAGTCACTTGGCAACGTTCAACGCGGGAGGGATCAAAAGCAGTAGCCGAAGCTACCGCAAGGATTTCACGTCTTGAAGGCATGGAAGGGCACGCAAGGTCAGCCGATGTACGTTTGGCTAAATATTTTCCCAATGCAACATTTGACCTGACAGCTAATGGTTGATCCTCGATCATTATTTGATCTTACAGGCAAGGTTGCCTGCATTACTGGGGCAAGTTCTGGCCTTGGGCGTCGCGCGGCGGTTACTTTATCTTTAGCTGGCGCAAAAGTAATTGCAGTAGCTCGCCGTAAGCAAGCATTGCGTAGTCTATCGTTGGAAATTGGAGCGAATGCAGCTCATGTTGCAGGTGATATCACAGATCAAAGACAGCTCAAGGTACTGTGCGATTCCATCACTAACCCATTTGGGCCTCCAGATATCCTGATCCATGCAGCAGGAGTGAATACACGCCAATCCGCAGACGAAGTTTCCCGGAAGGGCTGGGAAACCACGTTAGCCTTGAACCTTGAGGCCCCATTTTTTCTAAGTCAGGCTTTAGTTACACCCATGAAAGAAAATGGCTGGGGACGAATTGTAAACTTTGCATCACTACAAACTACCCGAGCTTTTCCCGGCGGCATAGCCTATGGTGCAAGTAAAGCAGGCATCGCGCAATTAACCCGCGCAATGGCAGAGGCATGGTCTCCTCATGGCATCACGGCTAATGCTATTGGTCCTGGTTTTTTCCCGACCGAGCTTACACAAGCAGTTTTTGATGACAAAGAACGCGCAGACCGAAATGCAGCCCAAACATGTATTGGACGAAACGGGCGACTTGAAGATATAGACGGTCCATTACTTTTCTTATGTTCGGATGCTTCTTCGTATGTAACCGGTCAAATTATGATGGTTGACGGAGGCTTCACTGCAAAATGAAAGCATTAGTTTATAATGATATAAAAAAACTTGGATATTGTGATGTTCAAAAAGCCAAGCCGCGTAAAGGGGAACATCTTATCCGTGTTATCGCTTCCGGTATTTGTGGCTCTGACATGCACGCATACCTTGGACATGATACCCGCCGTCCGGCTCCCCTAATTCTTGGTCATGAGGCCGCCGGAATAATTGAAGGTGGGTTAGATGACGGTCGCCGTGTTACCATTAATCCACTGGTTAATTGTCGCACTTGTGCAGCTTGTACTACAGGGCGGGAAAATTTATGCCAGAGCCGCCAAATTATATCGATGCCACCACGCGAGGGTGCATTCGCGCAATACGTTGCGATGCCAAACAGCAACCTAGTAACTGTTCCTAACGATGTCCCACTGTCTAAAGCAGCACTTGTAGAACCGCTAGCTGTCAGTTGGCATGCTTCACGACTAGCACTAGAAGCTATACACCTTAAGATGGAGCATACTGCACTTATAATTGGTGGAGGTGCCATCGGATTAGCAGCCGCGCTTGCGCTTCGTACAATGGGTATCGAAGCAATTACAATTGTTGAACCAAACGACGCGCGTCGTGCCTTTCTCTCAGAAATCTGCAATCAAACCGTCACTAAAAATGCGTCCAAACCTGTCTCCATAGTCATTGATGCCGTTGGTTATGCTGCAACGCGCGCACTGGCTTCAGAACTCGCTGCACCTGGCGGAGTAATCGCACACGTAGGGTTGGGGGAAGATACTGACGGCCTCAATATACGCCGTATGACACTACAAGAAATCACTTTTATCGGAACATACACCTACACTTCACAAGATTTTCGAGACACTGCGAAAGCCCTATTCGATGGCCGACTTGGCCCTCTTGACTGGATTGAAGAGCGGGCGCTTTCAGATGGTTCACAGGCTTTTCATGATCTACATACCGGAAAAGTTGCTGCACCAAAAATCATACTTGATCCTTGGTCTTAATTAGTAAGCGTTTATTTATCTAAAAATGTCTTTTTTAAATTGGGATGCACAAATAAGTAAGTAAGGGTAAAAGAACTTCTATTTCTTATGAAACTAAAATTGTTAACAGATCAACGCAAAACTACCCAAGGCTACTTTGAAAAGCGGATACTGCAACTTCTAAGCCCCTATCCGTAATATCTTTATGAATTACTAAGCGCATAGTATCGTTAGGCCCACTTAGTTTAACGCCATTATGCGCCATATGACTTATCAATGAGGGGGTAACGCTTTTATTTGGCGTAAAAAAAATCATATTAGTTGCCTGTTCAACTTTGCCATAAGCCGCTAAAGCACGAGCCATCCATTCTGCCCGCAAACGATCTTCTCTTAAACGCTCAACATTGTGTCCAAGAGCATACAGTCCTGCTGCCGCTAACATGCCGGACTGACGGGTCCCACCACCCAACATTTTACGCCACCGACGTGCTCTATCAATCAAACATTTCTGCCCAACTAAAACTGATCCAACAGGCGCACCCAACCCTTTTGACAAACACACAGAAATTGTATCAAACAGATTTGCTAGTTCAGTTTCAGAACAGCTTAATGCTTCGATAGCGTTAAAGAATCTCGCACCATCAAGATGGACAGATAAGCCAGCGGTACGTGCTGCTTTAGTGACGGCCTGACAGCGAGAAATTGGCACCGCCCGCCCGTTATGGGTATTTTCCAGTCCAACTAACCGCGTGATTGCGTTATGGGGATCTTCAACATCTTTTATTGCAGTCCGTATGGCTTCAGGTTCTAAACCACCATCTCTAGCAACATTTAATGGATCAAACGCAATTCCACCGAGCACTGATGCTCCCGCTGCCTCATATTTGTAAATATGGTACCCACGTCCAGTTAAAATTTCATCCCCACGGGCACAATGGCTCAGCATTCCAACGAGATTACTTTGTGTGCCCGACACCAAAAATAGTCCCGCTTCTTTACCTAAGCGCTCAGCTACTGCGGCTTCCAGTCGATTTACAGTCAAATCTTCGCCATAAACATCATCACCAACGTCCGCAGCAACCATTGCTGCTCTCATTGCACTGTCAGGCATTGTGACTGTGTCACTACGTAAGTCACAAATTACTGATTGTGATAATTTCTTATTTCTAGTCGCATATTGACTCATAATTGGGCCTTTTTAAAAAAAGGAGCGCACCTTTTCTTGGGCACGCTCATTCAAGTTTGAACAATACGATGCCCAAGTATTGACACTGATATTTTATTTTTCTTCTTTTTCTCCAATATCTTTTGGTAAATTAAAAAGACTATCCGCATCTACAGTTGATGATTCCAATTCCTTATCATCATCCACATCCATTGAAAGTGAAAACGTCTCGAGTCCTTCAATTGCTGTCGGAATCTTTGGCTCTGTTTCCATACCAAGACTTTGTTCCGTACTGACCAATTTTCGACGTTCATCATCCGTCATTACTGGAGCATCGGCAGCCTTCTTAGCTGCAGCCTTCTGTACAGCGGCATCTAATTCAGATTGTTTCGTTAAGCCCAGCGCAACCGGATCGACCGGCTGAATACTACTTATGTTCCAATGGGTACGATCACGAATCGATTGAATAGTTGGCTTTGTAGTGCCTACTAGTTTTGAAATTTGGCCATCGGTGAGCTCAGGATGAAACTTAACCAGCCAGTAGATCGCTGCTGGCCGATCCTGACGCTTTGACAAGGGTGTGTAACGCGGACCACGTCTTTTTTCCTCACCCACAGCAGCGGCATTGAATTTCAGAGTTAGCTTGTGAAGAGGGCTTTTCTCTCCCGCATCAATTTCATCCTGCGTCAGTTGATTGTTAGTCACAGGATCAAAGCCTTTGACACCAGTGGCAACATCACCGTCGGCGATACCTTGAACTTCTAACTCGTGCATTTCTACAAAATCAGCGATTTGTTTGAAACTAAGTGTGGTATTGTCTACCAGCCAAACTGCAGTAGCCCTGGCCATAATAGGTTTTGCCATCTTGTATGCTCCTTCGCACATATCTTCCCCATCGCCTGAAATAAGCGGCCTTGGTTTTCAAGGCGAGTTTCCATTTGGGGGAACCATAAAGCCATATAGTCAGCACAGATCAAAAAGAAAAGCCCAATGCGTCAATCAAAATAAAGATGGGTGCAATATATAACCACAAATTAGGTCAATTGTAAAACTTGACGGGTCAATCAAATGCAGCAGCTTTCGTTAAGCTGTCCTAAATCAAAACATTTAATTAACACAACCATCTCGTAACAGTTTTTATACAACCCTAAGATATAATAGTGCATTATGTTCTTTTGGAGAATTTCTACCAAATCTAACGTGCCCTTAGCTGAGCATTTCAGAGCTGGATTACAGTAGAGCCAGTCGTTTGGCGAGCTTCTAACGCTCGATGCGCCTCTGCAATATCATCCAGTGCAAACCGCTGATCAATTCTTAACGTCACATCACCACTTATAACCTTATTAAACAAATGTTCTGCCATAGTCTGCAATGTATCTGAGTTGCTAATGTGAGTAAAAAGAGTAGGGCGTGTAATTTTTAACGAGCCCTTTTGACCTAAAATTCCAATATTTAAAGGTGGGACAGGACCAGACGCATTACCAAATGAGATAAACATTCCCAATGGCTTCAAACAGTTAATTGATCCATTAAATGTGTCCTTCCCTACCGCATCCATAACCACATCCACGCCCTGACCAGAAGTAAGATCACGTACTACAGGAACAAAATCTTTGGTTTTATAATCAATGCAATACTTCGCTCCGTTAGCTAATGCCAACTCACATTTATCCAAGCCACCGGCAGTACCTATTAAAGTTATGCCTTCAGATTTAGCCCACTGACAAGCAATTAAACCAACCCCTCCAGCAGCAGCCTGAAAAAGCACAGTATCGCCCTTACATATACTTGTCGTACGGTGGAAAAGATACTCTGTTGTTAAACCTTTCAGCATCATGGCCGCCGCTACATCGAAAGCAATTTCATTCGGCAATTTTACAACTTGTGCTGCTGGCATTACTCTTTCTTCAGCATAAGCGCCTGGTGGCATTGCAGCATAAGCCGCACGATCACCCACTTGCAAATGCGTAACTGCTTCTCCCACCTCCACTATTACACCAGCTGCTTCCATCCCCATTGGATGCGGAAGTTCCATGGGGTAAAGACCAGTGCGTTGGTAAACATCAATGAAATTCAAGCCAATTGCTTTGTGCAAGATCCGAACCTCCTCAGGTCCAGGCGCTCCAACCTTCCGATCAACTATACAAAAATTTTCTGGCCCACCATGAGCTTCAATGATTACCGTCTTTGCCATGCTTTAAACCTTATTCATCTTTTAAACCCTAGGAGAAGGCAAAAAAGATAGCCCTATAACGCTGGGCTCCATCAAGACGCTACTGACAAAACAATTTTACCAATATGGTTGCTACTTTCCATTCGCGTATGAGCATCTGCGGCCTGATTTAGCGGAAACTCTGAATCCAAAACTGGGGCAATCCGTCCTTTGGCCAATAACGGCCACACCGTTTCACGCAAATCCTGCGCGATCCGCGCCTTAGCAAGATCAGTTTGCGGTCTTAAAGTGCTACCAGTCATGGTCAGTCTACGGGTCATTAACTGAACCATATTAATTCTCTCTGTTGGGCCTTGAAGAAATGCTATTTGAACCAGCCGGCCATCATCAGCCAGTGCACTCAAATTGCGCTGGATATAACTACCTCCGACCATATCCAATATAAGATCTGCTCCACCCTCCGATTTAATGACATCAACAAAATCAGTTTCACGATAATTAATTGCAACTTCCGCGCCGAGTTCACGACAAGCCTGACATTTTTCTTCAGACCCAGCCGTAGTAAATACGCGCGCGCCAAAATGATGAGCCAATTGAATTGCCGTTGTTCCTATCCCACTTGAACCCCCGTGAACTAAAAAACGCTCCCCTCCTTTGAGGCTCCCACGAATGAAAACATTAGACCAGACCGTAAAATAAGTTTCTGGCAGGCAAGCTGCCTCTTTTAAACCAAGTCCCTCAGGCACCGGCAGACAATGTGCAGCTGGGGTTGAGACAAATTCAGCATAGCCACCACCAGGTAAAAGTGCACAAACAGAATCACCAATCGTCCATTCACTGACGCCAGAGCCGATGGCAGCGATTGTTCCAGAAGCTTCAAGACCAGGTAAATCACTTGCACCCCTCGGCGGGTTATATAAGCCCGCTCGTTGCAGCGCATCAGGTCGATTTACTCCTGCAAATGCCACCTCTATTACAACATGGCCATGGGCAGGCTCTGGCCTGCGGCGGGTTGTGGCCTTCAATACACTCGGCCCCCCGTGGGAGCTAATTTCAATGGCACGCATTACTTCAGTCATAGTGCTATCCTTTTAGTGACGGTAGGTAACAGCCGCTTTCTTTGGTGAAAAGCTCTGCCGAGAGGATATCGGGTCAATAATCAGGCATTCAGATAATTAAAAAGGAAAACCAATATGGTAACGACAACTTAGTTACTGTCGCGGCCCCAACTACCAGGAAAACTGGCATTTGAGGATTTCATTGGTGCTCTGATTTTATCTACCAATCGCTTTGGCGATTTAAAAAATTTACCCAGTACTGCATTTTTACGAAAATTTGACTTTATCTTTTCTATCCGCATGACATCTTCTATCCGCCGGTCTAAGAAATCCCAAGTTGCTTGATTATCAAAACTATCATCGCCCAACCAATATAAGACCGTTGCACTATAAACACCGGATAAGGTAACCCTTTTGGTATACCAATTGATGTCTTCCGACGTGTCTCCCAAAGTATTCCATATTTTATCTGCCGTGCCCCAAACTGCTTTAGCACCATCTGATGCATACATCGGCAAGGCAAAAAGTGTAGTCGCCCTGCGTACTACTTCTTTGTCCGAAATAGCCTCGATCCGAAATCGTATACCTGTGGCAACCTTATCACGGAAACGCTCTGGCATTTCATCTGAGTTCATTCGGTTAATAGCGAGGGAATCACCTTGAAAATGATATGCTAAAGCCAAATCCACAGCCCCACGTGGGCAGACAGCACGGGCTATCCCAATCTCGAAACCTGCATCAGATGACGCGGCATGAAACGTTGCGTCTGACCAACCGTCAAATGGCACATGAATCAAAGCGGCATCTAGCAGCGTCATTTTAATCTCTTCATAAGGCACCGCCATCATCTTCTCCTTAAAAATAACAGTACTAGACAAAATAGAGCGTCATTGCTATACGGCCACTTCCTGCAAATCCTTGCAACTCATATCTAGAAAGGTGGTGAAAACCACATGCAGGTTAGTGTTCGTGATAATAACGTAGATCAGGCGCTCCGTGCTTTAAAGAAAAAGCTACAGCGAGAGGGCGTTTTCCGCGAAATGAAGCTCAAGCAACATTTTGAGAAGCCTTCCGAAAAGAAGGCGCGAGAAAAAGCTGAAGCTATCCGCCGTTCTCGCAAGTTGGCTCGTAAAAAGGCCCAACGCGAAGGGATGATGTAAATCTCCTTGGCAATTTGACTTCCATTAAACCCTCACTGCCAAGCTTTGAGGGTTTAATTATGTCATAATCACTCAAAAAAGCGCAAATTAAACTGGGAGCGCTGTTGTTTTGAAAACTGTACGTAGTGCGAAGCTTGATTGCATCTGTGCCACGCTCGGTAAGCGAGCGAGATACTGGCGATGAATTCGAGCAAAATCTTCTGTCCCTTCAGTTACAACTTTTAAAAGATAATCTGCTGTCCCTGCCATCAAATGACACTCCAACACGTCGGGGATTCGCGCTACTGCTTTCTCAAATGCCTCCAGAACTTCATCAGCCTGTCCTTGCAGAGTGATCTCAACAAAAACTGTTGTAGGAACACCCATTTTACGAGCGTCAAGCAGCGCAACATAGTCACGGATATAGCCTGTCTCCTCTAATCGTTGCACACGTCGATGGCACGCAGACGCTGACAAATGTACCGTATCACTTAATTCTGTATTTGACATTCGGCCACGGCGTTGGAGTACTGATAAAATACGCCGATCTGTTGCATCAAGTAACATTATTAGCAAATTCTTTTACGTTTTTTAAATTTAATGCATCATTATTGCAAAATTATAATAAATAACAGGACTATTTTCGAACCTACTTGCAAGTGAATACCCTGATACTGAAACAGTGTCAGGAGGAAAACACATGAAAATTGGCTGCCCGAAAGAAATCAAACCTCAAGAATTCAGAGTTGGATTAACACCTAATGCCGCAAACGAAGCTATCGGGCATGGCCACACTGTAATTATACAAAAGAAGGCAGGCGAAGGAGCGGGGTTTTACGACACTGATTACTCCGCAGTTGGTGCGCAAATCGTCGACACTGCTGAAGAGATTTTTTCTACTGCAAATATGATTGTTAAAGTAAAAGAGCCACAAGCAGTGGAACGCAAAATGCTATCTGAAGGTCAGTTATTATTCACCTATCTGCATCTAGCACCTGATCCAGATCAAACCCACGACTTATTAGCTTCTGGTTGCACTGCAATAGCTTATGAGACAGTAACAGATCATATTGGTGGCCTCCCTTTACTCGCTCCAATGTCAGAAGTTGCCGGACGACTAGCTCCACAGGTTGGCGCATGGACGCTGCAAAAGGCGAACGGTGGGCGTGGCGTTTTGATGGGTGGCGTTCCTGGCGTTGGCCCTGCGCGCATCGTTATCATTGGTGGTGGCGTTGTCGGGACACAAGCAGCACGCATCGCTGCTGGTATGGGTGCGGACGTTACCGTGCTTGATCAGTCTTTACCACGTATGCGTTATCTCGACGATACCTTTGGCACGCATTTCAAAACAAACTATGCCAGCCAGGGAGACACAGCCGAACTGGTATCACAGGCTGACATGGTTATAGGGGCAGTCTTAATTCCTGGTGCGGCGGCACCTAAACTAGTCACACGGGAACAATTAACCACGATGAAATCAGGGGCAGTTATCGTGGATGTTGCCATTGATCAGGGCGGTTGTTTTGAAACTTCGCGCGCCACAACTCATGAAGACCCAATCTACAATGAGGAAGGGATCATGCATTACTGTGTTGCCAACATGCCAGGAGCAGTGGCGCGCACATCAACAATCGCGCTCGGAAATGCAACTATGCCCTTCATGCTAGCTTTGGCCGACAAAGGCTGGCAAAAGGCTTGTGAGGACAATCCCCACCTTTTGGCTGGACTTAACATTCATGCAGGTAGACTGACGTACTATGCGGTTGGTAAAGCATTAGGAATTAATGTCTTAACGCCCAACCTTGCCCTCAAAGTTTAAAAGAAGGCAGTAAGGAACATACTTGTTTTAGTTTTAAAACGTAACTATTGATCTTGGCGTATGAAAAGTGACTTACCCTTTTTATATTTTGTAGTTGGAACTATCTAATGGTTTTTAATCGCTGAAGTCTGTGAAGTGAGATTTTTTTAAGTTATACTACCAGCTATTCGGAAATATATAGTGCAATACATTACAACTTATTTTGGTAATTCGCCCTTTAAAACGTAATGTAATATCTCAACCACCTGAGAAGGTTTTTGAGCGACAGCCAAAGCCGCTGCATCTACTTCTTTCAAAGCATGCGCGTGATCAGCCCCATGCAAAATAATCAGTGATTTTCCCAAAGCAGCAGAATATCCCGCATCAAAAGCTGCATTCCATTGTTTGTACTGATCTCCAAAACGAACAACTACAATATCAGCGTCTGCAATTCCTTTACGGATCCGAATAGCATTAATCATAGCCCCTTTATGATCATGCCAAAATTTATTTGGCTCATTACCAAAGATGGTAACACCACAATCATCACTGGCGGCGTGATCTGTAACAGGACCAAAAAAGGCGACATCCATCCCAGCCGCCCCTTCAGTTATCTGTTCACGCCAATCAGTGTGGATCTCTCCAGACAAATATACTTTAAGTGTCATAATTAACTCCCATAAAATCTTCAAAAACAGACATTTAAAATTTATACTAATAAGCTCTGGGCAATTAAATGTTGACCGGTTGAATGCGGTGCTTTCTGCCCGAGCTCCGCGTCTAAACTTAAGTTACATAACTGTGATTAGTTAATAAAAGCAATTCTAACACTTCCAAAATACTATGACTATTTCAACAGTATTTCCTTGACCTTGAAAACCAAAGTTAAAATAGTTCACAAGGTTCAGTGTATTATTTAAAAAAATTTTTCATTTAACCGCGCAACACGCCGCCGGTGGCCTTGTTAACTTTTTCAATCACTTTTTGCGCTACGGCTTCTATATCGGTATCTTTTAATGTAGCCGCACGAGGCTGCAACCGGACTGTGATTGCAAGTGACTTTTTACCTTCACCCAAAGATTCACCCAAAAACTCATCAAAAACACGTACGTCTTCTATAAGCGTTTTATCAGCACTATTGGCAGCACTTACCAAAGTCAGCGCTTCAACTTCTGCATCAACAACAAAAGCGAAATCACGTTCGACCGCTTGTAAATCACTTACAGTGAATGCACCACGATTAGGACCTGTTTGACGCGGTGAGGGTACCTTTTCTAGCCACAGGGTAAAAGCCATAACTGGGCCTTGAACACCCATTTCCTCTAAAATGCGAGGATGCAGTTCTCCATAAACAGCCAATACTTTCTTGGGACCTAGACAAATCATACCGTGCCGACCTGGGTGCCAGTATTCAGATGCTCCACGAAAAACTTGTGTCTTTGCCGGAGCGCCAATAGCAGCCAAAATGTCCTCCGCATCGGATTTGACATCAAAAATATCCACTAGACGCGACGCACCATGTACATCTTTTGGCCCCGTACGGCCAACTAGCAAACCGCTCACCAAAAGGTGCTCTTCTCCAGGTTCACTACCATGAAAAGCTGGTCCGACTTCAAACATTGCCAAGTCCATGAAGCCACGCGCCTGATTGCGGGCTGCTGCTTGCAACAATCCTGGCAACAGTGCAGGACGCATATGGCTCATATCGCTAGAAATTGGATTTTCCAGTTTTGTGGTATCAATACCACCACCAAAAAGCACAGCAGCACCTTGATCAATAAAGCTGTACGTTACACATTCGTTATAGCCTAAGGAGGCCGCCCTGCGGCGTGCTAATTGTTGGCGGCGCTGCATTGGTGTCATAACTGGCTTCGGCACACCGCTGATAACGCGTGGTAGTGGCTTTCCCACAAGTTTAGTCAAAGATGCGACACGAGCAACTTCTTCAACAAGATCAGCTTCACCCATTATATCCGGACGCCAACTAGGTACATATGCCATATCACCATCAAGGCGGAAACCAAGAGCAGTTAGTGTTTGCCTTTGTTCAGATTCGGGAATCTCCATACCAACAAGGCTCTGAACTCGCGCCGCATTCAAACGGTAAGCCCTTGTAGAACTTGGGATTGTCCCTGCCTGTACACGGCTAGACACCTCCCCACCGGCATGTTCCATTATCATTTCACAGGCCAGATCAAGCCCAATGGGAGTGAAGCTCGGATCAATGCCACGCTCGAAGCGATACCTAGCATCAGAATTAATCTTAAGCGCGCGGCCGGTATAAGCGGTACGGATCGGGTCAAAATACGCGGCCTCTACAAAAACATTGACTGTTTCTTCAGTACAGCTGCTACGTAAACCCCCCATAATGCCACCAATACTTTCAACACCATTCACATCAGAAATGAGCGTCATATTTTGGGCAAATTTATACTCTTTTTCGTCCAAACCAACTAGAGTTTCGCCTCCTTTAGCACGGGAAACACGTAAATTATTACCTGCCAATTTATCAGCATCAAAGACGTGAAGAGGACGATTATTATCGTAGGTGAAGTAATTGGTAACATCTACAAGAAAAGAAATTGGGCGCAGACCAATAGAGCGCAAACGATCCTGAAGCCACTTGGGGCTAGGCCCATTCTTCACACCACGTATTAAACGACCAAAAAAAACAGGGCAGTATTCTAAAGTGTCTTCATCAATTGATACTGACACAGGACAAGGGAAACCCCCTTCGAGCGATGGCGTAGATGCGTGTTTTAGCTTGCCAATGCCGCGTGCCGCCAAATCGCGCGCGATACCACGGACCCCGAGGGCATCGGGGCGGTTCGGTGTAATTGCAATCTCGATAATTGGATCAACTTTGGAAGAATCATTTTCAACAAGCCAGTCAATAAAACGATCCCCAACTTCACCAGAGGGAAGTTCAATGATACCGTCATGCTCTTCACTCAACTCGACCTCACGCTCTGACGCCATCATGCCAAAGCTCTCGATACCCCTAATTTTACCAACCCCAATTGTGGTATCGATGCCAGGTACATAGACGCCTGGTTTAGCAACGACGACAGTAATACCTTCGCGGGCATTCGGAGCGCCACATATAATCTGCCTGTTGCCTTCGTCAGTATCGACTTGACAAACCTTCAGACGATCTGCGTCTGGATGCTTTGTTGCGCTTATAATTTTACCGATTATAAAATCCGCCAGCTTAACACTACGATCCTCAACTCTCTCAACCTCAAGTCCAAGGTCGGTCAATGCGTAAACAATCTCATCCATTGATGCCGTAGTTTCGAGATGCTGTTTTAGCCAGGAAAGTGTGAATTTCATTGAACGAGGCCTTTGTATGCGAAGTTGCCCTGCAATGGCAAAGATCAGCGCTGTGTGCAAGGCAACTGAACTTTCAGACTATAACTCTCGGCAATTTGTCCTCAAAGTGCGCAGGCGATCAGACCATTTAACTCTATATCTACTCAAAATGAGAGGTCATAAAGAAAATATTCATTTAATAAAATTGATCAGCATCTACACTGGACCTACACATGACAACATTCATATAGCTTTTTGAAGTTTGACCCAATCTATCAAAAAAGATCTCAATTTAATTTTTAGCTCCACCTGCTCGCGACGATAATACCTTTGTTGGACTATAATCTCTTTGCACACTTTAAAGATAAGATATGAGATAAATGGGATTATTTAAGAGGCAATAGCACATAATTTTTCTACTACTGATTAAATGCATATCAGCGGTCCTTGCTTACCCGGCTTGCCAAAATGTCTACTTTTCCGCTGGCAAACAAGTGTATTTCTCTCCAGAGTCGAATGCTGGGCTTGCAAGCAAAAAGAATAGAACCAACCAAAAAAAGCCAAGTCCCAGGAACCATCCAATCTTCAGAAAAAAACATAATTGAGCCTACGATAAAGCTAAGTGCTGCACTAAAATCAACGGCCGTGTATGCAATTTCGTATAACGCATAGCAGCGTCTTAATGCAGGACTTTGATGTCCATGCTGCGGTTCAAATATCATTCGACACCTCCAAATTATAAGTTTGTTCAACAACAACCATCGGGCTACCCAATTAAATGTAAAAACACAAAAATTACAATGGAATCAGAGCGTAAGTCTTTTACTACCTTTGGCTCATTCCAGGTACTTAAAAAAATCTGTTTTCAATTGCCCGCCCAGAGAAATTTATCTCAACGGCTCAAACCGCTATGGAGCGTTGGGACATCTAGAGCCTCAAATCCATAGTGACGCAACCAACGCAGGTCACTATCAAAAAAAGCTCTGAGGTCAGGTATGCCGTATTTCAACATCGCAATACGATCGATCCCCATGCCAAAGGCGAAACCCTGCCACTCTTCTGGGTTAATTCCACCAGCCTGCAAGACTTTAGGATGGACCATGCCTGACCCAAGAATTTCAAGCCAATCATCGCCTTCACCCACTTTAAGATTTCCATTTTCCCAAGAACACCTAATATCTACTTCGGCGGATGGTTCAGTAAACGGGAAGTGTGATGCTCGAAAGCGCAGGTCAACGTCGTCTACTTCAAAATATGATTTCACAAATTCTTCCAGAACCCACTTCAAATTTGCCATCGATATATCTTTATCAATCGCCAGCCCTTCTACTTGATGAAACATTGGAGTGTGTGTCTGATCATAATCTGCTCTATACACACCACCCGGGCAAATGATCCGAGTTGGTGCTCCTGTGGATTCCATAGAACGGATTTGGACTGGAGAGGTATGGGTGCGCAGAACGTGGGGCGGGCGATCATCGCTTGCCGCTCGATTCAGATAAAACGTATCCATTTCTGCACGAGCAGGGTGATGACTGGGAATATTTAACGCATCAAAATTATACCAGTCAGTTTCAATACGTGGACCTTCGGCAACAGAGAAACCCATTTCTGCAAAGATCGCCGTGACTTCTTCAGTTACTTGACTAAGCGGATGGATTGTCCCTCGCCGACGGGTACGTGTAGGCAAGGTAACATCTAACCATTCACTACGCAGACGGGCATCCAGAGCTGTATCTGCTAAGCCAGCTTTTTTTGCAGCAATCGCTGAAAGTATTTCATTCTTAAGTGCGTTGAGAATAGGGCCTTTGATTTGGCGCTCTGTAGGATCCATCTGACCAAGCTCACGCATCTTCAGGGCCACTTCACCCTTTTTACCCACGGCAGCCAGACGAATATCTTCTAAAGCTGCTTCGTCTAAGGCATCCGCTATTCGAGGAAGATATTTTTCTTTAAGATCGTCCATGGGAGTGGCTCCACTGTCACACATTTGCGGAGTAGACTTTCACTAGCCACAGTGCAAGCCATGCCGCTCAGCTATTATGAACTAAAATACAAACTTAACAGCTTTCGATAGCTTATGTTCTCAATATCAACATCTAATTTAAAATAATTTTTCTTAACTGAAAATAAACTAGTCAGTCTATATTGAGCATAAACTGATTTAGTTCTAATTTTTTGAGGGGAGTGAATGAATTAGGTATTTATACTTAAACATTTAAAACAGTATTCTGCTGAAAACCCTTGCTTACTTGAAAATCGTTCCAGTCAAGATACAGATGCTTTGTACTTAGATAAAGCCCCGCCAGTTAGCGGCAGGGCTTTCACACATCTAGCTATGGGTGCTAAGCTTCAAGGGCGCCTTTGGCTTGATCCACTATCACTGAGAATGCGGCAGGCTCGTTTACAGCCAAGTCAGCAAGTACCTTACGATCAACTTCGATACCTGCCAACGATAAGCCATTTATGAAACGGCTATATGTCAAAGCATCATCTTGGGCTCGCACGGCAGCGTTTATACGCTGAATCCACAGAGCGCGGAAATTCCGCTTGCGGTTGTGCCGATCGCGTGTTGCGTATTGATTGGCTTTGTCAACTGCCTGACGCGCAACCTTAAAAGTGCTCTTACGTCGGCCATAATAGCCTTTAGCGGCTTTGATGACTTTTTTGTGACGGGCGTGGGCTACTGTTCCACCTTTAGTCCTGGACATATCAGCTCTCCTTAAGGATTAACGGTCATAGGGCATAAAGCCCTTGACTATTTTGGCATCTGGTGCGGACAGGGTCGTCGTTCCCCGTGCATCACGAATAAACTTACGCGTGCGCTTGATCATTCCATGCCGCTTGCCTGCTTGACCTGCCATTACCTTACCAGTCGCAGTCACCTTAAAGCGCTTTTTTGCACTCGACTTTGTCTTCATCTTGGGCATTTCCGTCTCCATATCTTGAGTTCGGTATTTGCTCGACTCGGCATGCCACTGTCGGCCGGACGGGCTTAGGAATTAGCGTCTAAAACGGTTAGTAGGGATTGGCAACCCTTCACATGAACAGGCCACAAAATTTAGACATTTTTGTTATAATCCAAGGATAATTTTACATTTATTCTGAGTCAGACGGGTAAATTAATCTTTCATCACAAGGAGCAACCCGCAGAATATTTGTGCTGCCAGGAACATTAAACGGTACGCCCGCAGTAACAACAATCTGATCATCCACGGAAGCAAATCCCTCTTTTCGTGCAGCCTCAGCAGCACTCACTACAGCCATCTTAAAGCGATCTAGCGCATCAGTTATTACGCAGTTACACCCCCAACTAAGGGCAAGACGTCGGGCAGTTTTCACCAAGGGTGTTAGTGCGATAATGGGTACTCTTGGACGCTCGCGAGCTGTGAGCAGTGCAGTTGTTCCAGACTGCGTAAAACATGCGATAGCCTTAATATCGGTCGTCTCAGCAATCTCCCGCGCCGCAGCAACGATACCGTCAGCTACCGATGCCCTACTTGCTTTTCTACTTGATTCAATGATTTGCGTGTAAGTTGGATCCAACTCCACCTCAACGGCTACGTTATCCATGGTCATGACAGCCTCCACAGGGTAGCTTCCAGCGGCACTCTCAGCACTAAGCATAACTGCATCAGCACCCTCATAGATCGCGGTAGCCACATCTGAGACCTCAGCGCGAGTAGGCATTGGACTGTCTATCATGCTTTCAAGCATCTGTGTAGCAACAATCACAGGCTTAGCCACAGCCCGACATTTACGTATTAAACGTTTTTGGATTGGAGGTACATTTTGTACCGGCAACTCTACACCTAAATCTCCACGAGCAACCATAATTCCATCGCTAACAGCTAGAATCTCTTCAAACCGTTCAACGGCATTAGGTTTCTCAATTTTGGACAAAACTGCGGTACGGCCTCTAATCAAATCACGAGCTTCTTTTACATCCGCAGCACGCTGAACAAAACTTAGCGCCATCCAATCAACACCTAATTCCGCTACAAATTCTAAGTCTGCCCGATCCTTTTCCGAAAGAGCTGCAAGCGGTAACTCGACATCAGGGACGTTTACACCTTTACGGTCAGAAATTTGACCTCCCGCTGTCACGACACAATTGGCAAAGTCAGGGCCGCACTCATTGACGCGTAATCGAATCTTACCATCGTTGATTAACAAGTGTTTACCAGGCTCCAAGGCAGCAAAAATTTCTGGGTGAGGCAAGCAAACTCTAGTACCATCTCCCTCCGATACATCCAGATCAAGACGGAACACAGCACCATCTTCCAGTATTTCAAAATCGTTTGAAAATACACCCACTCTAAGCTTTGGACCCTGTAAGTCCGCCAAAATCCCAATAGTTGACCCAGTATCCTCTTCAACCAAGCGGATAATCTTATGCTTTTCCGCTATTTCATCATGTGTTCCATGAGACATATTTAAACGAAAAACGTCAGCGCCAGCCTCATGTAATGCTCGGATTATCTCATAATTTGCCGAAGCAGGACCCAATGTGGCTACAATTTTTACATTCCTTAGACGTCTCATAATAAAGTCTCTTTTCTGATACCGCTAACAGCGCACGTTATTGCGCAATTCACATTCACTAGCAACTGCCCTAAACAGTAAATAAATTTGGTTCCAATGAAATGACTTATGCTCCCTTCTCAACCTTTGGCTCTGATCGACCTGGTGCTTGGCTAATCACGTGTGATCACGCCACTAATACGATCCCTAAATTTATAGGAAACGGTACTCTAGGATTACCAAAATCTGAAATGAAACGCCACATTGCATATGACATCGGCTGCAAAAGAGTTGCCTTAGCCTTGGGCGAAAAATTGAACGCACCAGTCATCTGCTCCAACTTTTCACGACTAGTTATTGATCCCAATCGAGGTGTAGATGACCCCACATTAATTATGCAACTATATGATGGCACGGTCATTCCCGGCAACCAGAACTTGAGCTCCATCTCGCGGCAAACCAGAATTAATCAGCTCTACAAGCCATATCACAAAGCAATCAGTGAACTGGCTGCACGGCCTGAGATTGCTATTATTTCCGTTCATAGCTTCACGCCAAGACTAAATGGACGCGAAACAAGACCTTGGGAAGTCAGCATTCTTTCAGCCTATGACCGTCGCATAGCGGATCCTCTGATCACACGGCTACAAAAAACGTTAAGTACCCCGGTAGGCGATAACGAACCCTACAGAGGGCATTTGCCCGGAGATACAATCGACCAGCATGCTCTGAAAAAAGCTCGACCCAATGCACTCATTGAGATACGCCAAGACTTAATCACTAAATTAGACAGTCAAATTCATTGGGCTAAACTCATCGGATCCCATCTTGAACATGCGAGAAAAGATGCCAATATTTAATAAATCGGCTTGCCCTTTTTCAAACACCAGAAATTTTAAGATCAACCAAAAATCTAGACGTTTCAAAGATGATAAATTCTACTATTAATATGATTAAATGACCCTTTTCCACACAAATGTAATTAAGGATTAAGACAATGGATACCCAAACTCAAATCGAACTCGAGGCTGCTGCCTTTCGTCGCCTTCAGCACCACCTCATGCAAGAGCGTAAAGATGTTCAAAATATAGACATGATGAATTTAGCTGGGTTTTGCAGAAACTGTTTAAGTCGATGGTACCAAGAGGCGGCGGCAGAAAAAGGCATTTCTATTTCAAAAGATATGGCACGTGAGAGTTTTTACGGCATGACAATGAAAGAATGGAAATCCAACTATCAGACTAGCACAACGGACGAACAATAGGCTGCATTTAAAAAAGTTTTAAAAATGCGATAAAAAAGATTAATTTAAATTTGACCAACACCCCTTAAAATGTCGTCGCGTTGAGCGATTATACCATCCAAAAATGACTATCATACCCGAAGAAGCAATGTGGCTCTAGTTACACATTAAATTAAAAATTTTTACCAGAATTCTGCGCAGTACAGAAATTGTAACATTGTGTTTATCAGGACTGTTCTGATAACTTTGCTACAATTTAAAACGGGGAACAACCATTACTAAGTAATCGAAAATGACCGTAAAATATGTGTTGGAGATATCCCCAGTCCTGACAAAATATTATAGACTTTCCCGTCTGAAATATCACTATGAACTCCTTGACGAACAAGTGCAGTGGCTAGACCAGCGGCGTGACCGCCTACAATGTCGTGATGAATGCTATCACCAATGCATAAAATGTCATCCCTTGGTATGTTGTTAAAAAATCTGAGCGCATCAGCGTAGATACCCTGATACGGTTTCCCATACCAAATAATGTCACCGCCACGCTGTTCAAAAAGCTTAGCAATGGTACCAGCACTAAAGGTAATTCCCTTTGGCGTAAGCATATTAAGATCAGGATTGAGACAATAACATTTGCCTCCAGTTGCATTGAATTCAGTCCATAATTTGATGTAATCTTTGCGATTCATTCCAATATCACGGCTTACAATAAGAAGAATATCAGCCATTCTTGGGTTGTTAGTTTCTGTCAAATCTAAATCCAAAATAGGCGATGTCTCACCTGGCCGAGCCAACACCATGACCCGCGCATCATTTTTAATGGTAATACCAAGCTGATTTTTGATTGAGTGATAAGCAATTTCACCGGATGTGACAACAGTTACAAAATGCTGGCGATCAAATCCAAAAGAGGTCAAGCGATTACAATTGGGTTCAGCGCGTTTCCCTGAGTTGGACAATATGACCACCGGCTTGCCACTTTGTGCAATATGTTTAAGAGCATCAATCGCACCTGGATACGTCTGTTCTCCGTCTATGAGCACGCCAAATTGATCAATCAAGAAAGCATCATATCGGTTAATAATTGGAGCTAACAGTTCAATCTTAAAAGTCATTTTTGAAAACCGTGTTTTGCCAAAAGAGCAGTACCGTAAGCGGCTTCTTCATGTATTGGACGGCTGCCTTTAATACCAAGGCAATGCTCACGAATTTTGGTTAGAGTATCATTTTTTGCTGCCCCACCTACTGTACGGATTGTACTTAACGACGGAGCACCAAGACTATTCAGCTTTCCATACGCAAGGCGCTCCACTCCAGCAATTCCTTCAAAAATGGCTTTCAAAAAATCCGCATTATTTTCTGGTCTAGGGAAGAGAACAGGTTTTAGATTGGGGTCAGATATTGGAAAGCGCTCACCTGGCTTGCTTAGTGGATAATACTCAAGACCCAGTTTTGCTGTTGTATCAATTTGCCGTGAGAGGAGTGATATTTCCTCCATAGAAAAATAGTCTAGAAGTACGCCACCACCAGTATTCGATGCGCCTCCAGCTAACCAATTACCAAGGATCTTATGGCTATAAACGCCACTAGAAGCATCAAAAATTGGCGTTTCAGAGATAATTTTAATTATCATTGTTGTGCCAATAGATGTTACCCCATCACCAGGTTTTGACGCTCCGGTTGACAGGAAGGCCGCGCACCCATCCGTTGTTCCTGATACAATTTTTGTTGATAACGGAAGATCAAATTTTGCAGCAACATCCGAAAATATTGGCGCAAAAACTGTGCCTGGCTCATTGACGTCAGGCAATAAATTTCGGTCAATACCTACACTTTCCATCCAATCAGGCCAAGATCTACTCACGGAGTCGAATCCAGTCTTGAGGGCATTGTTATCATCAGAAGCATAAATGCCACAAAATTGGCCTGCAATCCAATCTGCCTGATGAACTATCTTGTAAGTAAGTGGAACCGCTGCCTGAAAAAACATTACTTTTGCTGCCCCACTAGTGGCACCGTGCGCAGCACTATTCAAGGGTGCAGTATGAGCAATTTTTTCTAAAATATCAAGATTTTGACAAGGATCATTATACATAAGAGCGGGCGCAAGAGGCTTGCCATTAATATCGATAGGCAACATAGAACCAGAAGTGCCATCTATAGCGATTGCTCGGACATTTTGGCGTTTAATATTCTTAATTGCTATAGCCAATGCCGTGGCTGCGGCAGCATACCAAGCGCAAGGATCTCTTGGGTCCGCACGATGATCGGCAAGTCTTGATTTGCCTTCTCCAATAATATGGTTTTGAGAATCGATGGCTGTAGCACGCGCACCGGAAGTGCCATGGTCTATACCTATAAAAATATCATTCAGCATTGAGAGCTTGACGATACTTTTCTGCGTCCCAATCTAGGAGTTCATAATTCTGATCTTGGGTTAGATAATTCAACTCAGCATTTTCCGGAAGACGCATGATAACATCAGCCAGACAACGCAGCATTAATCTAGCACCCATGCTAGCATCTTTATGCAAAAGCAAGCCAACTTCTGGAACAATGAGGCAAACGGGTTGTTTTCGTTTATCATGCTGTTTTACTTCATAAGTACTCTGGTTCAGACTTAAGGCCGTTACAGCGATTCCACAAAAGATTACATGATCTGGGTATAAGCTTCCGGCTGTCACTAGCGCGACCCTTTTATCTGAAAGTGCGATTTGGTGCAGAAGCAGGTCATTAGGAAGAACATATTCTCCATCATCCACACGGTCCATCAAAGCATTGTAGTTTTCCCCGGCTAATTCTCTTACAGACAAGGCAAGAGCCGAGTGCACTTTATTTTGGAGGGCCCTTACTTCGTTTATAGTTTCCCCAGCTACTATAAGCCCATGATTACCCAAGATTATTACATCAGTGTCAGGTTTAAGAACCTTCATGACAGACCGCGCAAGATTAGCACCCGGTTTGGCATAAGGCACAAAAGCCCAATTAAATTCGCTTAAACGAGCAGCCAGAAGATCACAAACATTCGTTTGAACAGCATGAGCAATAGTATGAATACAATGCGTATGCAGGACTATGCGTTGAGAAAAAACAGCATGCAGGCTAGTTTCAATTGAAGGGCGAAGATCAGAAAAACCAGGAATAAGGAATACAGCCGGCGTATCAGATTGCGCGTGATCAAACTCAAGAGCAGTTCTCATACTAACAAGATCAACAGGGACAAATACCTCGCGGGTAAGTGCATCCCCGAGCAGAGTTCCAGAAGCTTTAATCCACATCTTATCACCGTCTTTGATCGATGAGTTTCCACCAGCGCCCTGAATGTGTAGCGGGTTTCGACCAAAATCCGCAGATAAAACTTTTAAAGCGTCAAAATCAGTTGACGTTACTTCAGACTGTTTTCGAGTGTTCATTTTTGAACCATTCATTGATTTGAGCTACCTCATCTGGATTAACTGTAAGCCCGTGCTTGGTTCGGCGTTTCAAAACGTCGTCAGCGCAGCAGGCCCATTCATACTCAACCAAAAATTCTAATTCTGCCTCGAACAGAAGCGGTCCAAACTGATTTCCAAGTTGTTTAATGTGGGATGCGTTACCAATGATATGTGTTGCTCTTGTCCCATACAGGCGCGCATAATGTTTGACCAAATCGCTTGGCAGAAAACTATACTGACGTTGTAATTCCAATAAAAAGGCATCAAAATTTGCATCCAATATATCCCCGCCGGGCAGCGGTTCAATTGCTGTCCAGCTAGGACCCATTTGGGGAAAGATAGCCTTGAGTTCTTGAACCGCATGCTCTGCTAATTTTCGATAAGTGGTAATTTTACCACCAAAAATATTAAGCAACGGCGCACCACGAGACCGGTCCAAGTCTAGCACATAGTCCCGGGTAATTGCGCTTGGGTTACCGTTTCCATCATCAAAAAGCGGCCGCACACCAGAAAAAGATGCTACCACATCTTCTTCTTGCAATGGTTTTTCAAAATAGCGGTTCACAGCTTCAAGAAGATACTCGATTTCACCTTTATCTACAGAAACATTATTTGGATCACCCTCATACGCAATATCAGTTGTTCCAATCAGAGCCTTATCATCTTCATAAGGATTGATAAAAATAACTCGCTTATCATGGTTCTGAATTAGATAAGCCTGTTGCCCATGCCAAAATTTTGGCACAATAATATGGCTGCCTTTGACCAGCTTAACCAAGCGACTAGAGTTTGCACCAGCTACGCGTCCGATGACATCGTTCACCCATGGCCCTGCCGCGTTGACTACAGCTTTTGCAAAAATTTCACGAGACTGACCAGAGACTGTATTTTCAACACGCACTACCCAATAACCATTTTCTTGCCTCAACGATTTACAATCAGTTCTCGGCAATATTTCTGCACCATTATCGCGAGCAGAAACTGCATTTAGGACAACTAATCGCGCATCATCCACCCAACAATCAGAGTATTCAAATGCTTTGGTATATTGAGCCTTGAGTGGTAGACCTTCCGGATCACGCGTCAGATTAAGTACACGCGTGCCTGGTAAACGCTTTCTTCCCCCTAAGTGATCGTACAAAAATAACCCAAGTCTAACTAACCATGCTGGCCTATCCGTTGGACTATGAGGAAGCACAAAACGCAATGGCCAAATAATATGCGGAGCCGCATTCAACAATATTTCCCGCTCAATAAGAGCTTCACGAACTAAGCGGAACTCGTAGTACTCTAGATAGCGCAAACCGCCGTGTATCAACTTACCCGATCGCGAAGATGTTCCTTCTGCTAGGTCATCCTTTTCACAAAGGACCACAGACAAACCCCTACCAGCAGCGTCACGAGCAATGCCAGCACCATTTACTCCACCGCCTATTATAAAAAGGTCAATAGCTTCAGGCATACCTATTTCTCCAATGCCTGAGAGTTAAGGGAAGCCGCTAATTTAGCAGCTTTGTAGGTATCAAATAAACAAAAATTTTGAGTATTATCTAATATAAAAATTTTAAAATACTGAACGAGTGACGCTCCTAAATCATCAGCTAACCACATCTTAAGTAAAAAATTTGATCGCGGAAAAGTCCCAAACTCAATATGTCTTTTGCTCATTTTATGACCTACAAAGATTAACTAGAGGTAATCCAGAAATATAATTTTTTACATCCGCCGCGAGTACTTGAGCAGCATATTGAGCGGTACGAACAGAGGCTCCAGCGATATGCGGGGTTAAAGTCACATTGTCGAGTTTCAGTAGTGGCCAGTCTGGCGGCGTGGGCTCAATAGAAAAAGTTTCGAGCATTGCAGAGCCAATTATACCGTTCTTAAGGGCTTTATAAAGATCGTCATAATTACAAAGAGGTCCTCGAGCCGTATTAACCAATAATGCTTCACTTTTCATTTTGGCTAATGTGTTTTTATTGATCATCTGCGTTGTTTCGTGACTAACGCGTGGATGGAGTGTGACCACATCACTCTGCTCAAGCAGCATTTCTAGCGAAACCTGTTCAACGCCAGCTGCGATATCAAAAGGATCTAACTGCACATAGGGATCATTCACCAAAATGCGACAGCCAAAGGCTTGCAGAATTTTAACCAATCGTGTGCCAATTTTTCCATAACCAACTACACCAACAGTCATCTCGTTCAACTCACGACCAGTTGTGTCGGCACGGTAAAGATCACCACGCCAAACTCCGTTACGCATAGCTTCATGCCCAATTCGAATTTTACGTGTCTCTACGAGAATAGCGCCAATTGTAAATTCCGCAACGGCCGAAGCATTCCGGCCAGGTGCGCGAACAACTTGAACACCGCGCCGATTTGCGGCGTTGATGTCAACATTAACAGGTCCCCCCCTAGAACAACCAATGAACTTTAGTTTTGGTAATTTTTCCAGCATTTTATCTGTAACTGGAGATTGGTGCATAACCAAAATTTCAGCATCCGCAATGAAGGCTGTTACCTCATCAAAATCTCCAATAAACTCTCTTATTGGAACATCTACAGCGCCCTCGTAGCCATGTGTGACAGGACTATTGGGCCAGTCTTCTAAACGAAGACGACAGTCAAGATTATATTCAAAACAGGTTTTAAGGAGCTCAGACTCGAATACCTCAGGGAGAATAAAATGATCACCAATGATCGCAATTTTTCGCGTCATGTTCAGTGTCCCTTTGAATTTGATAATTGATGCCAAATTGGCTGAAGCGCCTGCCGTGCTGAGATATATTTAGGGAAATGGCGGTTGTATTTATTGGTTAATTCTAGAACAGGCTTTTCCTGTTCGTCCAACATTGGCGTAACCCACTCTTCAAGACAGAGATCCATAGTGTTGAAAACCCCCAATGATACCGCCGCAATCATTGCAGCACCCGAAGCGCCAGTTTCTTCACGAGTTGACTGACGCACAGGCGTTCCTAGCGTTGCTGATAGAATTTCACGCAAACCTTTCGAGCGCGCAGCACCACCGGTTAGACGAACTTCCTGCGGAACTTTTCCCATCGCTGTATAACAATCACGTGCAGCAAAGCCTAATCCTTCTATTGTACCACGTACCAAGTCACCAAATTGATGGTTTGAGCTTAAACCTAAAAAACTAGAGCTCGCTGTATGGTCAATGAACGGGCCTCTCTCACCTGCATTCGAAATATAAGGGTGGTAAAGTAGTGAAGCTGGTTGAGCATTCACAATCCAATCATCGACAAGTTTCAAAAAAAAATCTTTTTCAACATTTACACCCAAGCTGCCTGCAATTTGTTCAGCAAGGCCGAGAACCCAATCAAGATTTAAAGTACTAGCCATGTTTGTTTGTAATTGCGCGGCGATACCCTCGATAGGCATAACCATTGCATATCCTGACTTTAGATCACAATTCAGCTTTATTTCTGCAGATTTCTGAGCACGGATATGAACACCAGTACTGCCAACGATTGTGCAGCCAACTGAAACCCCAGGTTCATAAGCGCCCGCTCCTAAAGCGCTGCAAACTATATCGACATAGCCCAAAACAATTGGTGTTCCGGCTAATAGCCCCGTTTGTTTGGCCGCTGATCGCGTCATTGGGTGGTGGGTTTGCACACCATCGCATATAGGTGGGATCAATGACGAGTATGTACCAAGATTGTAGAAATCAATCACATCACTTGAATAACAACCTGTTTGATAGTCACCAAATGTAAAACAACCTTCTGAAGGGTCAGTTGCTCGAACACCCGTAAAGTTATGATACAGCCAATCTTTACAATGAAAGGCTGTCTCAGCCTGATTAATCTGCTCAGGGAAGTGCGTCATCATATACGCAAGTTGTGTGCCCTGTTGACAGGCGTTAAGACCAGTTCCAGTTCTCTTGAATCGCGCAATGTCACTGGGATGTTTTCGCAAGGCTTCTGCTTTACTACCCGCACGTGCATCAAGCCAAAGCCACGCATCGCCAACTGGTCTTGTGTCTTTATCAATTAGCCAGGTGCCATCACCTTGTCCAGTTACTGCAACTGCTGCCACGCGATCAGCTAATTCAGGGATTTTATCCCCTAATTGGTTCAAAGAATATGCACAATCTTGCCAAGTTTGGTCCAATGGTTGCGTGGCTGCACCATCCTTACTGGTAAAATAACGATTGGGCACTGCGGCTGTCGCTATTTGCTTTCCACTTAAATCGAAAGCAATGGATTTTATCACTGATGTACCCGCGTCGATGCCTATGATTAGATCTTTACTCATCCGATCAACCGCGCCCCATGGCTTATCGCCATACCAGTTTTGGAGTTGAAAATATGAATGTCAGATGGCTCTAGGTAAATGGCTATTTGTTCATCTTCAGACAGTTGGGTACGATCGTGTTCAACCAGCACTAATGACCCACCAGCGAAATTTGTAGCAATATGGCTTTGATCGCCGAGCCATTGATTGACTACGACAGTAGCAAGCGATCCCGTGTCACGACGCTGCACCGCATACGGGCGAACACCAAGTACAATATCACCCATTTCAGCTAGACTTGCGCGCAATTCAGCAGAAAATGCATCCGCGGGGTAGCTTAGGTCAATGTTTTCGTTGAGCCGCAAGCACACTGTCTCTTCGGAGATACTAGCACGGGCAGGAAAAACATTCATCGGTGGTTCACCGACAAATGTGCCTGTAAATATATTAGCAGGTGACTTCTTGATATCTTCTGGACTGGCGAATTGTTGTAGCTCACCATCCTCCATGACAGCAATTCTATCAGCCAGCGCGTTTGCTTCAGTCTGGTCATGTGTAACCAAGATCGCAGTTAAACCACGCTCTTTGATATATGCCTTAATCCGTCCGCGCAGGAGCGTACGCAGTTGGGGTTCCAACTGTCCCATAGGTTCGTCCAGAAGATACAAATCAGCATCACGGATCAACGCGCGCGCAAGAGAAGCGCGTTGTTGCTGGCCTCCAGAGATTGAGGAAGGATATTTATCAAGAATAGTAGATATTTCAAGCATTGCCGCAATCTCGTCCACTTTGACAGCGACATCCGTAGCTGAAAACTTGCTACTTTTCAGCGCAAAAGCAATATTGTCACGCACGGTGACAGTCGGGTAGAGGGAGTAGCCTTCAAACGCCATAGCGACGTTTCGTTCTACGGGCCGCAGAGCATGAATTTCACGGTCACCAATGCTAATCTTACCTCGGCTAACAGCTTCAAACCCAGCTACCATGCGCAACATCGACGTCTTGCCACAACCCGATGAGCCCAAAAGCGCAATAATCTCACCACGCATAACCTTCATGGAGATGTTGCAAACTGCATGTACACCCTGACCTTTGGAGCCATAAAACTTATCTACAGAATTAAGATCTAACATCACATCACTCATGCGGATTTTCCTTTCTAATAGAACTTGTCCGGTTCAATTAACTCGCCAGTGTGTTTGTCAAAAATCAGCACGTTAGCCGCTTCTATCGATACAAATGCTGGGCCGTTTGCGGGCCCAACTGTACCGGAAGGACGGGAAGCCATGATTTCACGACCACGCGCGGTCAGGCATAGATTGACAGTTTTTTCGTTCAGGGGCGTCTCAGCTTCCACAGTCACGGGTACTGCTCCGGGGTGGCTAGCTGGGACGAACAGAATGGATTCAGGTCGGATACCAAGGCTGCAGTCTTGCCCTACGGCTCGGGCATATCCTGAATTCAGATCAACGCGTTTATCGGAGACGAGCGCGAAGATCCCCACTGCATCTTTTTGTACTGTAACATCAAGATAATTGATCACTGGATCACCAAACAACCGCGCAATTTCGATATTCGCAGGCGTCAAGTAGATATCTTCCGGTGTGCCGATTTGTTGGACAACACCAGAGCTAATCACAGCAATCTCATCACCAAAAGCCATTGCCTCTTTGTAGTCTTGTGTCACATAAATCACTGTGGTGTTTTGGTCGGATAGCAAACGGGGCAATTCAAGGCGCATCTCGAACCGCAGCTTGGCGTCAACATTGCGCAGTGGATCATCAAGTAACAGAACTTTTGGCTTACCAGCAAGTGCTCGTGCCAAAGCTGTGCGTTGTTTTTGACCGTTCGAAAGTTCTTTTGGTTTGTGGTCAAGGACGTGGTCGATCTTCAAGAGCTTGGCTAACGTTTGAACGCCAGATTGAATCGCAGATTTATCCTGCTTTTGTGCTGTTAATGGGCTCGCGATATTGGCGTGAGCATCCATATGCGGAAACAGTGCAAAGTTCTGGAAGGCCATACCTATGTTGCGATCTTCAGGCTCTACACCATCAACGTCAGTCCCTGAGATTTTTATCTGGCCACTGTCTGGCTCAATGACCCCTGCGATTAATCGCAGTAGCACCGTTTTACCAGCACCAGATGGACCAAACAAGACAAGCGTTTTCCCTTCATGCACTTGAATAGACACTCCATCAAGTACCATTTCGTCTTTGAAGCTTTTACTGATGTTGGTAAGCTCGAGCGACATATTTTACCCCTTCACTGCGCCAAGTGATAAACCTTCGACAAGGTAGCGTTGGGCATACAGCGCGAGGGCAAAAGTTGGGGCAATCGAGAGCATGATCCCCGCAGCAATCTGGCCATAATTAATGCCAGATGCCGTAATAAAGGCCAGCGCACCCACTGTGACGGGTTGTTTATCTGCGGAAGCAAGTACTAGGGCAAAAATGAAGTTATTCCAAGCGAATATAAAAGCCAGCAAGCCAGCGGCTGCGATACCCGGACCAGCTAAAGGCAATGCAATCTTGCGGAAAGTAGCCCAAAAGCTATGCCCAGCGATCCTGTAAGCATATTCTATATCAGCTGGGATATCTTCAAAATAACCTCGCACGATCCACAAGATTAGAGGTAAAACTATAAGTTGATATACCCAGATCAGACCTCCATAGGTGTCAGCCAAACCTATCTGTTGGAAATAAATCGTAAGAGGCAAAAGAACTAAGAGTGGCGGTGCAAAACGAAATGACAAGAGCGTGAAAGCAATGTCCTCAGAGCCACGAAATTTCAGCCTTGCAAAAGCATAAGCCGCGGGAACTCCAAGTATCAGGCCCACTGTTACTGAAGTAACGGACAAAAAAAGTGAATTGTAGAGATTAGACATAAACGCAATCTCTAAGGTAGCAGTACTCCCCTCTAATTTTCCAGAAATGAGAGAACGGTAGTTGGTTAGCGTAGGTTCAAAAAAGGGTGATGGTGGAACGCGCAGAATAGTTTCGTTCGTCTGAAAGGACATCAGAAAAATCCACAGTATTGGGAACATGAAAAATAATATTATCGCAGTAATAGCTACGCCACGAAGAACGTTCTCAAGATTGCTATTCTTTTGCATCCGTAATGTCCTTATGCACCGCCGCGTGCTTTTTCACGCAGACGTAACCAGTTTTTGATGAAAATGTTTGATAAAAAATAAGTGATAGCCCAGAGAATCATCAAGAGAGCTGCAGAGCGGCCAACATTTGTTGATTGAAAAAAGTTTAGGTAAGCCTCAACCTGAAAAACTGTTAGCGTATCTCCTGGGCCACCTTGGGTCATTGCATAAATGATATCAAATTGTTGAATGGACTCAATAACTCGAAAAAGAGTGGCAGTAAGAAGAAATGGGGTAAGCATTGGTAATGTTATGCGCCAGAACACAAAAAGACGCGGAACAGCATCCAGTTCAGCGGCTTCAAATGGCTGTCGAGGTAGCGACCTGAGGCCTGCCAGAAGTAAAATCATAATGAACGGTGTATAAACCCAAACGTCTACAATCACGACGGTAAGCATGGCGGTTGATGGATCAGATGCCCATCGCATATCTTCAATTCCAATGGTTTCCGCAAAATAACTCAATACGCCAAATCCTGGATTGGTCATGAGTTTCCACATCAAAGATGCCAACGCGGGCGCTGTCATCAGCGGCATAAGTAACATGATCGAAACGAAATTATTGAACCGCGTCCGTTTCTGTAGAAGTAGTGCAATCCCCAATCCTAAAAGTAGTTCGACTCCAACTGTCACAAAGGCATAAGTCATAGACACCTTCAGCGTGTTCCAGAATGACGGATCAGTCATAAAATTTATATAGTTTTCTCCCCAATTGTATTTTTGCGCCCAAGGCTGAGACAACCGATAGCGCTGCAAGGAGTATGCAACGGCAGTAAAAAATGGAATTAATATACCAATACAAGTCAGTAAAGCAGGCAGGCTTAATAGATAAGGCAAATACTTCTTATTAATAGTAAACTTGCGCCTTGAAGGATCGCCAGTTGTCGAAGTTGCCATGACATATCTCTCTTATGCCCATTCTGTGGGCTGGAATAGCTTATTTAGTTGCGGGCTCATCAAGATACCCCACCGCCAAACGAAAGGCTTGGCGGTGGAGAAAGTTGAATTAGGGAGTTAACCCAACCCTGCTTCTTTGAGTTGCCGATCCACACTTTGTGCGAGTTGATCGAGGCCCTCATCCACAGGCACTTCATTTGCCACCATTTTCTGAAGTGTTGCCGCCCATTCTGTTGTAAGATCAAAAAACAACGGTTGAGCAGTGAAGTAAATTTGGGCACCAGGCGCAGATATGTCATGCATTTCAACATAACCAGGATAATTCTTGTCTAGGCGCGAACGGAAACCCGCATCAGCCCAAACAGATTTCCGGACAGGATTAACAAAGTCCATTTCAGTAGCGCCAAACAAGGCGTGTTCTGGTCCAGATGCCCACTGCAAAAAGTACCATGTGGCATCTTTTTGTTTAGATGCATTTGCCATAGCCAAAGACCAGATCCAAATGTTTGGCGTCGGAGCCTTAGCTTCTGGATTGGCCGCAAATGGTGCAAACGATAAGTTGCCGGCTTCAGCATTATCACCACCATTCATAAAATAACCTAAGATGTCAGCATCAAAAATCATAGCAGATTTACCAGCACCCAAATCAGTACCCGCCTGATACCATGTGTGAGTTGACCAATCAGGTGCTCCACTATCTTGGATCATTTTGACCCACTTTTCATGCATGTTACGCGAAACATCAGTATTCATAGCAGCCGATAGCATACCATCATCACTTACATTAAGGTCTTTTTGGCCAAAATTAGCATACGCAGACAAGAATCCGGGGTGTATAGTGGCCCATGAACGGGAACCCCTAACGCCAATTCCGTAAACACCATTCAGTTTAGCTTTTGCTTCAGCCGCTGTGCTTGCCAATTCGTCGATGTTCGTTGGAACTGTCAACCCGGCCTCGTTAAACATCCGACTGTTGTAGGTTAAATTGTTCTGTTCATAACCCCACGGTATGCACCACTGTTTCGCATCATCTGATCCAAGTGCGCCTCCTGGCTGACCATTCCAAGCACAGGATTTTCTTACACCTTCAAGCATATCTTCCCAATTATAATCAGGATTTGTCTTAGAATCATCTCCGATGTACTCATTCAGATCATCAATCCAACCAGCGGGACCATAGGTCCATGTCATGTAAGCACCTGTCATGAATGCATCATACTCGCTTGACCCTGAAGAAAGAGCTGCCGTGACTTTGTCAAAATAGACATCCTCTGGGAAAATGTCGTATTCAACATCCATGCCAGTGAGCTCTTTGAAGTTATCAAGATTTGCTATCATCGCATCGGCATAGGGGTGCTGGTTCAAGAGAAGCTTCACGGTCGTGCCCGAGTACTTCTTCCAGTCAAAACCATTCTGAGCGAGAGCCTGAGTTGCGGCGGCGTTAACCAGAACCCCGGCCGTTGAGGCGGTAACACCCATTGAAGCCATTCCACGTAACATGGAGCGTCTGCTAACCTTACCGTCAATATAAGACTTGGCTAGTTTCTTTTCTTTTTCGTACATGCTTATCCTCCCTTGGATAGTTTAGTTAATGAGCGCTTTAGCGGAGCGCTCGTCCGTTATGAGACCGTTTAATAGGCCACTTCTTAGTAAAGATCCGATTGCTCGGACCTTCTCGTCACCGCCTCCGACAGCGACAATCCTACTTTCTTCTAATGCTTCAATTCCAACTGATAAAGTGCGGTCGGCAAGCTTTGACTGGACGCGCTTGCCACTTTGATCGAAGAAGTGACCTACCATTTCTCCCACACCGCCGCGCTCACGCACATCTTGCATGGCACTCTCCGCAACGACACCAGAAGTGACAGTTTGAGCTGTATTTTCTGCTGTCCCTATCCCAACAAATTTTAACGATGACGCTGCTGCCATCTGTCTGACTTCAGGCACACCACGCTGCTGCAACATAACGTTACGATCGTCGGTAGAGTTTGCAAAAAAGGGCACTGGCATGAAATAGGCCTCAGCTCCAGTTTTCTCTGCAAGCCTATGCATAACGTCGTGTGGATTAGCTGCAAAATTTCTTGTCAGGCCGCCCATCAAAGAAACAAATTGAACATTTTTTGATTTCAGACTGGGCATGTGACGTACACAAGACGCAAGTGTCCTTCCATTGCCAACACCAATTACATCATGGTCTCCACTAGCAATTTCGCGACTTAAGAAGCGGCCGCCTGCTAGACCAAGAGCTCGCACCGGAAGCCCCGCTTCTTCGAGATCAGGGACGATTTCGCAGTAAGAAAGTAAATAAGCTTCACTTAGCTTCATTTCGAGCGCAGCACATTCTGCTATTTCACCATCAAAACTAATTTTGACGATACCCTCTTGGTTTGCTCGCCCAATTAAACGGTGAGCCTTTATTTTTGTAACTCCCAGCCTCTTAGCTACTTCTGTTTGAGATAGCCCTCCACCATAATGCAACCAAGCCGCCCGCGTAGAAAGACTAAGTTCCTCATCATGATTTACCGAAAGAGACATACGAATCAGACCTAACCTTATTATTTGAAAAATGTTACTCTAGTTGAAATATATTTCAACAATTTGTTTTAAACTAAATTAATAAGTTTATCGAAATTCACTGATATCGTTCCAGAACTATTATCTAAATTGACGCTTAGATCCCGCCATTTACCAAGCATCAAAATTTAAATAACAAGTGGCAATGATCATGTATTTTTCAATACCTTATTTTTTGTCACACTAGGTTTTCGCTGTTTACATATTGACGGGAATATTGGGCCAATATTCCACCCACCAAATAAAGCTTTAACTCTAAGGATCGTGCGATAAATTTATAATAGAATTCAAAAATTTCGATTAAGTCAAAGGTGATAACATCTACACCGTGAGATAATATATCCTAAAGTCAAAAAAGTATAATATCTCTGCCCCTTAATCGTTTATTTCAGTATCACAATTTTTATCTGGCCACAAAAAATACCCAGCCAACGACTGTAATTGCAGCAAAAATGAAAAGTGGCTTTGGCAAGGTCACCCCAATGAAATCAACGCACTGACTGAAAGAGCAGGACCAACAATTAAAGCTTTAATAAACATACCTAGAAAAACAAAGACAGGCTCAAAACCTCAATTATGCTGAGTACCAAGACCGCAGCGATCCAGAACCAATATCAGGTTTTCATTGAGCAAACCTAGGATAAGCTCATCTAAAAATTGGGCTTCCTTAGACCCAAGTAACGGGTAAGCGATAGCTTTACAGCTATATCTGCTTTACTTATTAAAACCTCGGCAAGACAGATTAGCTGCATTGATCCCAAAATACTTACTTAAAGCAAATAAAAGGCACCAGGGTCATTCTATTCTATCTTTAGATTGCTATTTTCCGGCTTTCATCAATGTATATTTCACGAAGTCGTGGCGCAACATTTCCTGGGCTTCCATCACCCAGCATCACACCATCAATTTCTACTACTGGCATTACAAATGTTGAAGCAGAAGTAATAAACGCCTCATCTGCTTCACGGGCTTCCTCAATCGAAAAATTACGTTCCTCAATCTCCATTTGCGCTTCTTCTGCAAAGCGTAATACCGCAGCACGAGTAATCCCATGTAATATGTCATTAGACTTAGCTCGCGTAATAATCTTATTACCCTTCACAATATAAGCATTATTGGAAGTTCCTTCCGTAACAAAACCATCTTGGACCATCCAAGCATCATCAACTCCAGCTTTTTTGGCCATCATTTTTCCCATTGAGGGGTAAAGCAGTTGTACAGTCTTAATGTCTCTTCGTCCCCACCGAATGTCTTCGATACTGATTACCTTTATACCTTTCTTTGCTGCTGGATTGTTAGCCAATCCTGGCTTGTTTTGAGTAAACAGCACAATGGTAGATGGAGTTTTTTGTGGATCAGGAAAAACAAAATCACGATCATTAGGGGCACCACGAGTGATCTGGAGATAGATCATACCCTCATCGATTTCATTTAAGCGCACCAATTCGCGGTGAACTTCTAATAAAACATTTTTTGATATAGGAGAGGCCATTTCCAACTCAGTCAATGAGCGTCTTAAACGGAAGGCATGGCCGTCAAAATCAATCAATTTCCCTCCAAGGACAGATGTCACCTCGTAGACACCGTCAGCCATTAGAAATCCACGATCAAAAATTGAAACTTTAGCTTCACTTTCAGGTAGATAAACTCCATTAACATATACTATTCTATTCATTCACATCTCACTCTGTATACTAATTAGACGACTAATACCGCCAAGCCCTGATTGTTTGCAGTAACCTTCAGCCGAAAGCTAAAGCAAGTGTGCTATATTACCCCCAGAGTTCGCGTTTTGACGGGTGAACGCCAAATTTGTCATAAAAAAGTGGCCTTTCACGATCTTCAGCTAACAAGAGAGGCCCGTCCAGATCTACGATAGACATACCCTGTGCCAATAACTGTGCAGGAGCCATTGCCAAAGATGATCCCATCATACACCCCACCATTACGCTGTATCCAGCACTTAGAGCTGCTTCACGCAACGCCAAACCTTCCGTCAACCCTCCAGTCTTATCAAGCTTTATATTGATCATATCATATTTGCCCTTCAAGCTCGGCAAACTTGCTCGATCATGACAGCTTTCATCTGCACAAATTGGTAAAGGCCTTTCAATGCCTAACAAAGCATCATCATTGTCAGCTGGCAGCGGTTGCTCCACCATGTCTACACCTAAGCGTGCAAGATGGGGTGCTAAATCTGAATATAACTCCACCGTCCACCCTTCGTTTGCATCAACAATAATCCGGGCGTCTGGGGCACCGGAACGTACAGCTTCTAATCGTGGCATATCATCCGAAGTGCCGAGCTTTATTTTTAGTATAGGACGTTTGGCATTCTGTTTCGCCTGTGCTCGCATCACTTCGGGCGAGTCGAGAGACAGTGTGTAAGCCGTAATCTCTGGGCGGGGAGCGGGAAGGCCAGCGAGCTCCCAAACCCTTCGGTTGGATTGCTTTGCCTCCAAATCCCACAAAGCGCAGTCAACCGCATTACGGCCAGCACCAGGAGGCAGAAGGTGGTACAAGTTTTGATGATCAAATTCAGATGGTAACGACTGAATCTGAGCATTTACACTATCTAAGGTTTCTCCATATCTTGCATAAGGCACACATTCGCCCCAGCCCCAATAAACACCATCGTGAATAGATACCGTTAATACCTGAGCTTCTGTTCGTGATCCCCGCGAAATTGTAAATGCCTGTTTTAATTTAAATACTTCTCTTTTTACTGCGAGATCCATGGCTATCCCTTTCTTTCGTCTAGACAATTTTCATCAAAGATAAGTGCATGAAAAATCAAAGATTGGTTAACGCATCTACCAGCTTTCCAGAACCAAATCGAAAAGGGTCTGTTGTGGGCAAGTCCATGCGATCTTCAATCTGTTGCAGTAAGATTCTTGCCTCTGCTTGATCTAACGCTTTGGTATTTACAGAAATACCTATGACTTTTGCAGCAGGATTAGCAACTTGCGCCAATGGTAATGCTGTATCACGTAAAATTGCCAATGACGGCAATGAAAAATGTGGCAGCCCCCGCATGTGTTTACGTGTAGGTTCGTGACAAAGAACTAAAGCGTCAGGTTGACCACCATGTATCAAAGCCATTGTTACTCCAGAATATGATACGTGGAATAGGCTACCCTGTCCTTCAATATGATCCCAATGATCAGGATCATTATCCGGTGTTAGATACTCGACTGCACCTGCCATGAAATCAGCTATTACCGCATCTAAAGGCACGCCTTTTCCTGTTATTAATATACCGGTCTGACCAGTCGCTCGGAAATCTGATTTCATTCCACGAGCAGTCATTTCTGAATCCATGGACATTGCTGTATACATTTTGCCACATGAACAGTCTGTTCCAATGGCTAAAACACGCTTACCAGACCGTTTAATACCATTAGCAATTGGATAGGCTATTGTAGGCACACGAACGTCGTGCAAGGTACCACCGTTCACCTTTGCCGCTGCTTGTAATTCGTTCTCGTCACGCAGTAGATTATGTAATCCGGCAGCAAGATCGTAGCCAAGCCGCAGGGCCTCAACAAGAACGGCTTTCCACTCAACTGAGATAGTTCCACCGCGGTTAGCCACCCCTATCACTAATGTTTTGGCACCAGCCTGCAGGCCTTGCTCAAGGGACATATCCTGAAGGCCCATATCTGCTCTGCAGGCAGGCAACCGAAACTGTCCTACAGCATTAGATGGGCGCCAGTCCTTAATGCCCTGAGCTACTTTAGCAGCCAATTGATCTGGGGCATCACCCAAAAATAAAAGATACGGTGTTTGAATCATTTCAACATTCCTCAACAAGCTCTATTAGCAAATTACGCTAGATTTAGACTCTTTTGAACAGAAATGACTTCTCAAATCTTACCCATTTGATGAAAATTATTGAATATAATTCGATTCATTGATGAAATATTGAAAAAAAAATGCGTATCAGAAATAAAAACGCTTTAAATTAACGATTTAAATATACTCCACTTTAGTAATCTAGCTTGCAGCTACCTTGGTAACTTAATAACAATTAAATTATAAAATAAGTAATAAAATTTCTTAATGGAGTGATTTATGTCTTTCCGTCTTCAACCCGCCCCACCAGCCCGGCTCAACCGTTGCCAATTATTTGGACCCGGCTCACGACCTGCTATATTTGAAAAAATGGCCACTTCTGCAGCAGACGTAATAAACTTAGATCTAGAAGACTCCGTTGCACCATCTGACAAAGACACAGCTCGAAAGAACGTAATAGAAGCCATTCAGGACATAAATTGGGGGAACAAAACACTCTCGGTCCGAATTAACGGTTTAGACACACCATACTGGTATCGCGACGTGATTGATCTGCTAGAAAATTCTGGCAGTAGAATTGATCAAATTATGGTTCCAAAAGTTGGCTGTGCTGCTGACATTTATGCTGTAGACGCACTAGTGACAGCTATTGAGATTGCTAAAAACCGCAAAAAACTTATAGATTTTGAAGTTATTATAGAATCTGCGGCAGGAATCTCTCACGTTGAAGAGATTGCTGCTGCATCTCCACGCATGGTCGCAATGAGCTTAGGTGCAGCTGATTTTGCCGCTTCTATGGGTATGCAAACAACTGGTATCGGGGGCACACAGAAAAATTACTATATGATATATGAAGATCAGAAACACTGGTCTGACCCATGGCATTGGGCACAAGCTGCCATCGTTGCCGCATGTCGTACAAACGGCGTTTTGCCAGTAGATGGCCCATTTGGTGACTTTTCTGATAATGAAGGATTTCGCGCTCAGTCATACAGATCGGCTACGTTGGGAATGGTTGGAAAATGGGCAATCCACCCCAAGCAGGTAATCATTGCAAACGAAGTGTTCACACCATCCAATGAAGCCGTCGTCGAGGCCCGTGAAATTCTCTCAGCGATGGAAATAGCTAAGGAAAATGGTGAGGGTGCTACCGTTTACAGAGGGCGATTGGTGGATATTGCATCAATCAAACAGGCAGAAGTAATTGTTCGTCAGTCTGATATGATTGCTAACGGTTAACTGAACAAAATTTAGTTTTTGAATAATTAGTATATCATGATTCTATAATCAGCATTATGAGGACACCATGAAAAATTATAATAAGACAAGTAAATCTTAATAAAAAAATCAAAGCTACTGGTTTTTCCAACTCCTACATCTTTACCATTCTTTTTGGATGTCATTGCAAACATCGCTAGACCCAGCCATATAAAAAGAAACTAAAGCTGGAGCGCACGTGTGACGCAGTATCTAGAATTCGAAAAACCACTCGCGGAAATCGAAGGTAAGGCAGAAGAACTGCGCGCCCTTGCTCGTGAAAACAAAGACATGGACATATCACAAGAGGCAGAGGCCCTCGATACTAAAGCCAAATCCATGCTGAAAGACCTCTACAAAGATCTCACTCCATGGAGAAAATGTCAGGTAGCTCGTCATCCAGAGCGACCACACTGCGTCGAATATATCGAAGCATTATTCACCGATTACACACCGCTTGCTGGAGATCGTAACTTTGCAGATGACCACGCTGTCATGGGTGGCCTCGCACGATTTGAAGACAGGCCAGTCATAGTAATTGGTCATGAAAAGGGTAATGATACAAAATCAAGGATTGAACATAATTTTGGCATGGCACGTCCGGAGGGATATCGTAAGGCAATACGGCTAATGGAAATGGCAGATCAATTTGGACTGCCAGTAATTACATTGGTTGATACACCAGGTGCCTACCCCGGAAAGGGTGCTGAAGAGCGTGGGCAATCAGAGGCTATCGCCCGATCCACAGAAAAATGTTTACAGATTGGTGTGCCTCTTGTCTCGATGATAATTGGTGAGGGTGGCTCAGGAGGTGCTGTTGCTTTTGCAACTGCAAACAGATTGGCAATGCTGGAGCACTCAATTTACTCCGTAATAAGTCCAGAAGGCTGCGCATCGATTTTGTGGAAGGATGCAGAAAAAATGCGTGAAGCAGCTGAAGCGTTGCGGCTGACTGCGCAAGATCTTAAAAAGCTAGGAGTAACTGACCTGATTGTTCCCGAGACACTCGGAGGAGCACATCGCGACCGCACGGCAACAATTCGATCAGTAGGAATAGCGATCAGTGAGATGTTAGCCGAACTTCAAGGTAAGGATGGGGAAGCATTGATCAAAGATCGTCGACGTAAATTTCTTGAATTAGGTCAAAAGGGACTTGCGGCCTAGAAGTAAAGTTATTCTTAGCAATGCGCATTAGTACAAAGGCTATAGGTTAAGTAGCCAACATCCTTAAACCTTGCGTTACATCCGATCGCACGGCAAGTCGTAGCCCCGGTTCATCCCCTGCCCGTAAGGCTGCTATAATAAGTCTATGATATCTCGGCGGTTCAGTCTGACGCAGCCGACCATAAAGAGCGCGCATAGTTGGCCCCATTTGCAGCCAAACTGTCTCCATCATTGCGAGCATCGCGGGAGCCTGCGCGCGCAAATAGAGAGTACGATGAAATTCAAGGTTTGTTTGAATGTAACTTACAGCATTGCGGTGGGCAACGGCTTCAGCCACCGAGGTGTTTATACTTTGTAGTCGCTCAATAAGTGCAAGATGTGCCCGTGGCAAAGCCCGCGTCGCCAACTCGACCTCAATTAAAGCGCGCAGTGCCGCCAGTTCTTCTATTCGTTCATTGGATAGTTCAGGTGTCGATACGCGTCCTGATAAGGACATGGTCAGCGCCCCTTCCGCAACAAGACGGCGCACAGCTTCTCGCGCAGGGGTCATGGATACGTCATATTGCTTACCAATACCACGTAGTGTTAAAGGCTCTCCTGGCGCTAAGTCACCGTACATAATCCGAGTGCGCAAACGACGGTAAACCCAGTCATGGGCAACAGAAACAGTATCGCGAGTATTTTCCATCGCTTGCATGCATATTTGTGATCACAAAAAACTTGATCCGTCAATCATCAAATCGATATCTATGCAAGGCAGTGCCTTCAATTCGCAACCACTGCCTTTGATCTTTATACGGCCCAAATATCGTTTTCACCTCTTTCCAGAATTTCGGCGAATGATCCATATGTGCAAGATGCGCAACCTCGTGGGCGGCCACGTAATTGAGCACGTCAGGCGGAGCCATGACGAGACGCCACGAATACATCAAACGGCCGGTGGAAGAACAAGAACCCCAGCGAGACCTAGTATCCCGTATACTAATTCCAGAATATGAATATCCAAGTTTACTGGCATAATAATCACTTGCAGCAGCCAACCGATCCCTTGCAAGCACTTTGAGATAGCCCAAGATTTTCCTTGGAACTGTTGCCTCATGCCCTGGCACGTAAAAGCATTCATCTTTTAGTTGAACAGACCTTCCCAACCCTTTTGAAATCAAACGCATTCGGCCTGATATAGGAATTTCTTTACCAATGCCCACAAATACATTTTGAAGCCGGCACTCTAAGTGCTTTCGAATCCACGATGCTTTTTGTTGCGCAAATTCAATTGCTACCACCTCTGTAATATCTTTAGGCAAGGTTAGGCTTACGCGTCCATCTAACTGAGATATCCGCAATGTTATACGTCGAGCTTGCGCAGAACGCCGGATTGTCAGGAAAATATCTGGGTGTCCTTTAAGAGCTTGCTCGGCCATCCCATTTACCTCTTTGTGCCATATTGCTTTGACTCCGTCGCAGCCTTATGGCACTTGCCCAGAAACGCTGCAACATCGACCGCTTGTCTGCGCAACCAAACGAAACGCTGCAGCGCGGAATTACAGAGAAAAGGATTTCCGATGCCAAAGGAAGAATGGGGTACAAAACGACTTTGCACAACAACAGGCAAACGTTTTTACGATATGAACCAAACACCCATTATCAGCCCTTACACAGGTGAGGCCGTTGAACTGGACAGTACCAAGACGCGCATGATAGCAGCAGACGCTGAAGATGCAGTCACGGCTAAAGCTGCGTCTGCCGCATCAGACGACGATCAGGTGCTTGATGACGATGATGTTAATGTGGATCTAGATGACGATTTGCTAGATGATGACGATGAGGAAGAAGAAACAGTGCCTTTGGAAGAAATCGCTGATGTTTCCACAGAAGATAATGTATCTTAATAGCATTGGTTAAAGGGGCTTTTTACTTGATCCCATCAAGTAAAAAGCCTAATCAACCGAGCGAGGCAGAAAGTAGCCACAAAAGAATGGGGCATTAGCTCAGTTGGTAGAGCGCCTGCATGGCATGCAGGAGGTCAGCGGTTCGACCCCGCTATGCTCCACCATTCTTTTATTAAATATCTAAAAGATATTGGGATAACAGTAGTTCACCTTTCACAATGAGGTGTTCAAACTATGGATAGAAAGCTTAGCTCAACGACACTACTTCAATTCTTAACCCTGATCAGAGGTCAACCTTTACCTTTCCAAGGAACTAGAATTCGTTCGGCCCAGCGCATCAACATATCTATTCCAAAACCAATAATGCCGATCAATATGATCCCCATAATCACAATATCTGTATTCTGAAATTTAGACGCAACCATGATCATCATTCCTGCCCCCTGTTCAGCAGCTACAAGCTCTGCTGCAACGACGGTACCCCAACAAACACCCATCGCAACTCTGGCACCTGTAAAGATTTCTGGCAACGAATTCGGTACAATCACATAACGCATTATCTGCGACTTACTAGCACCCAAGGAATAAGCAGCATGAACCTTCGAGATATTAACGCCAGAGACCCCAGATCTTGCAGCTATGGCCATAATCCAAAGAGCGGCTAAAAACAACAAAATGATTTTCCCAGTCTCACCAATACCCGCCCAGATAATAACTAGTGGAATCAAAGCTAAAGGAGGAACCGGGCGCATGAATTCAACAATGGGGTCAAACCAACCTCGAAACCAATTGCTTAAACCCATGGCATAACCAAGCGGAATTCCAACTAAAGCACCAAAGAAGAACCCTATAATAACTCGAAAGAGCGAATAACCCAAATGCTCCCAAAGAGTGGAACCACGGAACCCTTCATTAGCAATCTCACCAACACGTTTTACCACTGCCTCCGGCGCAGGCAGCCAAATACTTTCCATTTGCCAGCCCTTGGCAGGCTGGATATTAGGCGTGCCTTTATCTGAAATAGTTACTGTTCCCCAGCCCACATCAATAGTGTCGCCAGGCTCAACTTTAAACCCATTAATCTCTATTATCTCAGCGCCATCACTGCGACCAAACTCATCATTACGATCAACACGGAGCAAATCGGAGCGCCACATTCCAATAGCAACCGAGTCATTCTTGGCCCATCCATCACCAACATCTACTGGAGGTGCTTCTTCTGGACTGCTGATCGGGTGAACGAGTACAGTAACAGTAGCAGTATCAAGTTTGCTTCCTGCCTGTGTCGTGTATTCAAAGGTACCTACGCCCTCAAACGGTCCCGGCACATGCAAAAAGTTAGGCAACAACACAGAACCAGTGAACATTGCCCATAAAAGAAATATGGATAAAATAGAAATGACACTCGCAGAGCGACTAGGCTTTACTGCACTCTCATCGCCAAATGTTACTGTCTTCAAAGGGCCATAATCGCTGTTTGAATTTCGGGAGGCTACGGTCTTTACGGCAAAAAATGCAGCTACAAAAATCAACACATAAATCAGGAATAAAATCATGATACTGCCTCCGAACGGCCCATAATTTCTTCTTCCATATCCCAAATCATACCTAAAATTTCTTCACGGCGTTCGGTAAATTCAATGAGTTTTTTTACATTACGCAGATCTTCCCCCACGCCTATTTCTGCGAAGGGTAAATGATATTCTTTATGGATTCGACCTGGACGAGGAGCCATAACTATTAATCGCTCACCTAGTAACAAGGCTTCTTCAACTGAGTGCGTAATGAGGATGATTGTTTTGCCCGTTTCCTTCCAAAGTTTAAGTACTAATGACTGCATCTTTTCACGGGTTAGAGCGTCAAGTGCGCCCAAAGGCTCATCCATTAAAATAACATCTGGATCATTTGCTAAGCAGCGGGCCAAAGCCACACGCTGTTGCATGCCACCAGACAGTTCGTAAACAGCCTTTTCTTTAAAATCTTGTAGACCAACAACGTCTAATAGGTGATCTACAATTTCTACTTTATTTTTTTTTGGCATCCCCTTCATCGACGGACCAAAACCTACATTTTCGCGAACACTCATCCACTCAAACAAAGCACCTTGTTGGAACACCATACCGCGCTCCGCATCAGGGCCATCAATCTCATGACCATTCAACATCATTCTACCGGCAGTTGGTGCTATAAAGCCAGCAACGATATTAAGCAGAGTTGTCTTTCCACAACCCGACGGGCCGAGGACACTTAAAAGTTCGCCAGCTTTTAAGTCGATTGATACGTCTTGGAGGGCTTGGACAGACTCACCATTAGGCAGATCAAATCGCATCGAAATACTTTGTATAGAAAGTCCCGACATCACGTCTCACCTATTATTATCGATGCAAGAAAAATTGCTTCACACCAAATTAGCTGATGTTCGGCTTGATTCTGGACAGAAATGGTTCGCGCGCGTTGTTGTGCGCGAACCAATCTTTTTTACTTAGCAGCTTCAAGCGGGCCAATATTGACTGTGCCATCATAGCTGTCCAATGCGCCATCAATTGAACCTGAAGCCACAAACACATCCGCAACGCCTTTCATAAAGGATTGCGCTGTTCCACCAAGCCAAGCTGCGCTCAGCTGCTCATCAACACTGGGAAAAACAAAACCAGCCATCGTTTCTGCAGTAGCTGTTTCATCCATACCAGAATCTTTGGCTATGACTGGTAACATTTTATCAGTGTGATCACCACTATTCCACATAGCGTTTGCTTCAGCTGTTACCGCCAGAAATTTAGAAAGCAACTCGCCATCTTCTGCTATAAAATTGGCTGGTGCGGTTGTAGCATCGAATACAAGAATGCCCAATTCCTGCTTTTCTGCACCAGTCAGTAATACGTTCCCACTTTCTTTCATGCGACGTAGTGCTCCACCCCAACCACATGCCATATCGACAGAGCCCTGCGCCAGCGCGGCGGCACCTTCAGCGGGAGCCATGTCAACAATGTCCATAGAAGCAGGATCAACACCGAAATGGTTCATCTGACTAAGGAAGCCATAGTGAGCAGCAGTACCCAGTGGCACAGAGACTTTTTTTCCTACCAATTCACCAGCAGAATCTTTATCGATTTCAAGCGATGAAGCCACGACACAGTTGTCATTGTCAGAATAAGAAACAGCAACATCAACAAGTTGGATATCCAAACCTCCAGACACAGCCACAACAAAAGGGGGCACCCCTTGACTGACAGAAATATGTACGTCGCCAGACGCCATTGCCGCGCTCATTGCGGTACCAGTATCAAAGCTAACCCAGTTAATTGTTGTACCACCCATCCCAGCTTCATACATGCCTGTCTCTTTGGCGTACTGGAAAGGCATTGGCCATTCTAAGAAATACGCGACCGTAATTTCTTCAGCCATTGCGCCTTGTACACCCGTAAGCAATGCGGTGGCTGTTACTGCACCCATCAATTTTGATTTGAACGTCATTTAAGTTTCTCCCATGTTTCGAATGCAAATTTATTGTGCAAGCTTATATATGGGTCTTAGGTGGTATACCATGGACAAAAGAGTTCAATCTTTTCACATTCGGATTATCCGCGGCTATTATTTGAAGAGAAGCAATCATTAATCTTTTTTCCCGTCACAAAATCACTTAAAAAGTCTAAAGATTTCAATTTAAAACCTACATGTAAACGCCACAAATAATGAATTCTTGTCTAATTCCAATAATAGAAACAACCACGAATATCAAACTGGCACTATTTATACCTTTAATTTGGCCCTATTATGAAAACTAGAATCTCATCAAAAGTCTTAAGCAGAGCGCTCAGTGAGGCATATTCTATTAGGGCCAGATCGCATTGAAAGGTTTACAGTATGGACGGAACGTTTTCTGAAAACGATATTAGTCGCATTGTCGAAGCAGATCGTGCAAATGTTTGGCACCACCTGATTCAGCACCAGCCGTTTGAAACCGCCATCGACCCACGGATTATTGTCGAGGGCAAAGGCATGAAGGTCTGGGATCAGAAAGGTAAAGAGCACTTAGATGCCGTATCAGGCGGTGTCTGGACAGTTAATGTCGGCTACGGGCGTGAGAGCATTGCTGACGCTGTGCGCGATCAATTGGTCAAAATGAACTATTTTGCGGGCTCTGCCGGTTCAATTCCTGGCGCACTGTTCGCCGAAAAGCTGATTAGTAAAATGCCAGGTATGAGCCGAGTTTATTATATGAATTCCGGCTCAGAAGCGAATGAAAAGGCATTCAAAATGGTCCGCCAAATTGCACATAAACGCTATGGCGGCAAAAAACATAAAATTCTTTATCGTGACCGCGACTATCACGGTACGACAATTGCTTGTCTATCTGCAGGTGGTCAAGACGAACGCAACGCTCAATATGGTCCCTTCACACCGGGATTTATTCGTGTGCCACATTGCCTAGAATACAGAAAACACGAACAAAATGGCGCACCATTAGAAAACTACGGCGAATGGGCTGCTAATCAGATTGAAGAAGTCATCCTGCGCGAGGGCCCGGATACAGTTGGCGCACTTTGCCTAGAACCAGTCACTGCAGGTGGTGGTGTAATTGAAGCCCCTGATGGCTATTGGCCTCGCGTTGCAGAAATTTGCAAGAAATATGAAATTCTACTGCATATTGATGAGGTGGTCTGCGGCGTAGGGCGCACCGGCACCTGGTTTGGTTATCAACACTATGATATCCAGCCTGACATGGTAACAATGGCTAAAGGTGTTGCCTCTGGCTATGCTGCTATTGCTTGTTTAGTTACATCTGAAGCAGTATTTGACATGTTCAAAAACGATCCAACTGATCCAATGAATTATTTCCGAGACATTTCAACCTTTGGCGGTTGTACGTCTGGTCCGGCAGCCGCACTTGCCAACATGCAAATCATTGAAGATGAAGAGCTATTGGATAACACAAATAATATGGGGGCGTATATGTTGGATAAACTGAATGCCCTAGCCGAAAAGCATGTCGTTATCGGCGATGTAAGAGGAAAAGGGCTTTTTCTTGGTGCAGAGCTTGTTGCAGATCGTACTAGCCGAGATCCAGCTGACGAAAAGAAAGTACAAGCTGTTGTCGGTAACTGTATGGCCCAAGGGGTAATCATCGGCGCAACAAATCGATCACTCCCCGGCAAAAATAATACTCTGTGCTTCTCACCTGCACTTATCGCCACGAAAGATGATATCAACCATATTTTAGACGCCGTTGATACAGCTTTGTCCGCAGTTTTCAGTTAAACAGTCGAGTAGTGTAAAGTAAAATTAAGACCTCGCGTTATAGCGGGGCTTTTGAAAACAGTATTGCGTATTTGTGAAGTTATACGGACTTCCTCCCGAGAAAGTAAAATCAGATACTCAACTACCAGTAAGACTTTTGAATTGGTAATCTTCTGATCTAAGCTCAAGTCTTTTGCGACTTCGTGCGCTTTAGTTGAGCAAAATAAGAGATTGGCAACGACGCGAGATAACAAACATTTGCAACGATAAGCGTGGGCCAAGTAAACACCATTAAAAACACTATCAAAGATACAAAGGCCACAATAGCGAACGGTAAATGGCTTCGTCTAATTGATGCATGTTTTATCGAAAAAGTTGGAATTGTACTGACGGCTAAAAGACCTACACCGATAATATATACAGCGCGCAACACAGGAAGTTCTGTATTTTCCCAACCATACAGGTGCATAAAAACGGGCATAAGGGCCAAACATGCCAAAGCAGGTGCTGGTACCCCAACAAAAAAACTGTCCTTTTTAAGAGAAACTTCCTCGCCTTTTGAAGATAAATTAAATCGAGCCAATCTCAAAGCACAGCAAATGGCTAACACCAAAGTTGCAAGCCAGCCGAGGTTTGCATACTCAGTTCCCTGATAAAGGGTGTGGTAGATCATAATTCCAGGCGCGATGCCAAAATTAAAAAAATCAGCAAGTGTATCAAGCTCCGCTCCAAATGGACTAGCCGTATCTAAAAACCGCGCAAGTTTACCATCTGCCGCATCCAGAAATACTGCGAGTAGAATGAAATAAAGACCTGCTTCAATGTGGCCCTCCATACTCATCTTAACCGAAGTCAGGCCAGCACAAATAGCAAAAACAGTTACGACACTTGGAATAACATGGCGTAGTTTGACCCGTGAGGTTTCACTCATTCAGAGGCGCCAATTAAGTTTCTCTGAGACCCTACTAGGTTGGCGAGGACTGTTTCTCCAGCAACGGCCGTTTGTCCAACACTAACTAGCGGCGCAATTCCAGCTGGCAGGTAAATATCAAGTCGACTACCAAAACGGATCAGACCAAAGCGGTAGCCGGCTTTAAAAAGATCTCCAACCTGAACAAAGCAAACAATCCGACGAGCTACCAGACCAGCAATTTGAACAACACCAATACGCACTCCATTGGAACCCTCAATTGATAACCCATTACGCTCATTGTGTTGGCTAGCTTTATCTAATGACGCATTCAAGAATTTACCATGATGATAGCTAATGTGTGTTACGGTTCCTGAGATTGGCGCCCGATTAACGTGGCAATTAAAAACATTCATAAATACCGAAATACGCGTCAGGGCAGCTTCCCCAAGATCAAGTTCCACAGGTGGAACTACTTTTTCTATAAGGGAGACGATACCGTCTGCTGGTGAAACAACTAGGTCAGGGTCTTGCGGTATTATCCTTATAGGGTCTCGAAAAAAGTAGTAGCACCAAACAGTGATACCAAGACCCAACCAAAAAAGAGGTTCCCATATGAAGGATAAACAAACGGAAATAGCTGCAAAAATTGCAACAAACTTTCGCCCCTCTTTATGCATGGGGACAGCAACGATCTTAAGCATATTCATAAACATTAGTCTTTCAGTGTTTTCACCTTTGCGGCATTAAGGCCTTATATAGTTAAAAGCAAATCTACTTCATTGCGCGTGCCGCAATAAAAACTTCTAAACTAACAATTATTTAGCCGTTTAAACGTTTTAACTCTGCAAATCACCGCAATATGGGCACTACGCAGCGCTCCTTTTACAAATGTCATTTTATATCTAAGTCCGCTTAACCTACTCTTCTGGCGGATCACTTTTAGGGACTGCCAATGTCGACCATATATCGTCTTTAATAGGTGGCGGAGGTGTTTTACCTACCTGAGAGTGCATATGCACTTTAGCAATGAAATTTGCTGAAATTGGGGCAGTTACGAATAAAAAAATCATAATCAACAACTCCTGCATCGACCAACCGTCCCCAAACGTTGCAGAATTTATCATCGAGGCTACTAAAAACGCTCCAACGCCCACAGTTCCAACTTTAGTTGGCGCGTGCAAACGCGTCATCGGATCATTAAATTTCAATAACCCAATAACTCCAACCAATGAAAAAAGGGAGCCAATCAATAAAAAAAGCACAAGGGCATAGACAGCGATATTTTCAAGTATCATTCAATAACATCTCCCCGCAATACAAAACGCGCATAGGCAACTGTGGATACAAAACCAAGCATTGCAATGATAAGTGAAACCTCAAAGTAAATCCTTGTTCCTTGAGAAATTCCTAAAAGAACAACAAGTGCAATGACGTTTACAACCATTGTGTCAAGCGCAAGAATACGGTCACCAGTAGTGGGTCCGATCAACAACCGGATCATCGACATAATTTGTGCTAAAACGACCGCTACGAAAGAAATGATCAGTATAAAATTCATCAAATCAATCGCAAAGTTCATAAGAAAATCTCCTTAAGTCGGCGTTCATAGCGATTTTTAATATCATAGGAGACGGCGCTTGGATCATCCGTATGCAGCGCATGTACCAACAAGCTGTGACCTTCGTCGGATAAATCGGCAGACAAAGTACCAGGCGTAAGGGTTATGGTCCCTGCCAAAACGGTAATCGCTTCAGGTTTTACCAAATCGAGTGGCACTACCACCCATGCAGGCCGAAGTTTAGAATTCGGGCGGGTTAATACAATCCAAGCGACTTCAAAATTTGCGATAATAATATCCCAAATTACGAGTAGCGAATACAATAACATGCGTCCTAAACGAATGCCCATCGGTCTGTCTGGCCACCAAACAGCAGTAAATTTCGGAATAATCACACTGAGGATAACACCAAAAACGAACATCCCACCCGAAAAACTATTTTGCAACAGTAGCCAAACCATTACTAGCAGTAGCGTTAGCAATGGATGCGGTAAAAGCCAATTAAATGCCTTAGCCAACTTAGTATCCTTCCGTTGATTTGGTCAATTTTCCTGGCGACTCAAGAACAGTACTGATGTATTCCTTAGGAGCAAACAATTGTTCTGCCGTTGCAACCATGTAGTGGTAGATTGGACCAGAGAAAATTGTGTAGATTACTAGCACTGCTATTAAACCACCGATCCCCGCATACGACAAAGCCGTCGGGGCAATATGATTGACATTATTCTCAACCTGCTCACAGTTTTGAGTTTTCCAAAAAACTATGCTGCCAGCACGAGAAAATCCAACGATACTGACTAGACTGGCTACCAGTATTACACTCCAAACCCAAACCATATTTTCAGTATCAAAAGCAGCATCAAGTATTAATAATTTGCCCATAAATCCCGATAGTGGTGGTAAACCTGTCATCGCAATTGCCGCAATAAAAAAAAGTCCTGCTGTTAAAGCTGCATCAGAAACCGGAGGCTGCTCCGTAAGCTCAAGGTTAGCGCGGCTAGTCCGCACGAGATCGACAATCAAAAACAAGGCAGCAGCAGCAAAAGTAGAATGAACTATATAGTATAAAGCGGCGGCAATACTGCTAAGCGTAAAAAATGAGATTGCTATCATAACCATACCCATCGATGCTACGATTGAGTATGCAGCTAATCGATCTAATTTACGAGCGGCGAGTACACCACAAACTCCAACTACCAGTGAAATCAGCGCAAAGGGCAAAAGCCATTTTGTATGCAATCCATTGGTTACTAAAAGGTCCGGCGGAAAAATTACAGTGTATACGCGTATGATAGCGTAGGCACCGACCTTGGTCATGATAGCAAACAGAGCAGCAACTGGCCCTGGCGCTTCTGCATAACTGGAAGGCAGCCAAAAATGTAGTGGGAATACAGCTGCTTTGATAATAAATACTAGCAAAAGCAGCACAGCAGCCACGCGAATTCCAGCTGTCGCATTATCGTCAATCAACTGAACCCGCTGTGCAATATCAGCCATATTTAGCGTTCCAGTTTCAGCATAAATTGAACCTAATGCAAAAAGAAACAAGGTTGATCCCAAAAGGTTGAACAGGACGTATTGGACCCCTGCACGCAGCCGTAAATCCCCTCCAGAATGAATCATCAGACCGTATGAAGCAATCAGTAATACTTCAAAGAAAACGAACAAATTAAATAAGTCACCAGTTAAAAATGCTCCCATGATTCCCATAAGCTGAAAATGGTAAAGCGCATGAAAATGACGGCCTCGGTTATCCCAGTTTGAACCAATTGAATATAACAATACAAAAAGAGCTAAAACCGACGTTAAAAGAACCATCAGTGTTGACAGTCGATCCCCTACAATAACAATGCCAAATGGTGCAGCCCAGCCGCCCAATTGATACAGCATCACAGATCCATCTGAGGCTTGCCAAGCCAACCCAGTTGCAACAGCAATCAATCCAATGACGCCTGCAACAGAAAAAACTCGCTGAATACCAAGATGATAGCGTGCCGCAAGTATTATGAAGGGAGCTAAAATAGCAGGGAGAATGACAGGAGCAATGATCCAATGAGTCATTCCACCTCCTCCACATCAATTTTTTGCGCTGAAACAGGATCGTCTACTTTATCATTATTCGAACCCAAATATGCGCCTAGCGCAATCATCACCACGACAGCAGTCATTCCAAAAGAAATTACGATCGCTGTTAAGACGAGAGCTTGTGGGAGAGGATCAGTATAGCCTGAAACACCATCTTGTAGAATTGGGGGTGCGCCGACTACCAAGCGACCGGAAGCAAAAAGGAACACATTCACAGCGTATGTCAGTAAAGAAATCCCCATAATCACGGGAAAGGTACGCAATCGTAGTACCAAATAAAGCCCAGAAGAGGTTAGCAAACCGATGGCAGATGCAACTAACAACTCCATTTCACCTGCCCTCCTTTGCCATACTTTGCATACCTTCTGGATTACTGTCGCGCGATGGGTCTATGTCCATAGCGTAATCAGTGTCTGGCACATGTGCACGTCGAGCCAACCGCGAAAAGCTCTCTAAAGAGAGCAGGACAGCACCTAAAACAGCCAGAAATACACCTAAATCAAACAGAGCTGCTGTGGCTAATTCAAACTTTTGGAACGGAGGTATACGTACATAAGTAAAGTCTGACGTTAGAAATGGTTTACCCACAAACCAGGAACCAATTCCTGTCAAGCCCGCAATTAAAACACCTGCACCTATAATTCCATGATATGGATAACGAAGGCGGGTCGACGTCCAATTAAAGCCACTTGCCATGTACTGCATTACAACCGCTATGGAAACAATAAGCCCAGCAATAAAACCACCGCCCGGATCGTTGTGACCCCGCAAAAAAATGTAGAACCCAACCATTAGGACCACTGGCATCAAAAACCGAGTCAAAACCACCATCATCATTGGGTGTATATCACCAGCACGGGGTTGATCCGGTTCTCGATTCAACAATCTTGCACGGACTGGGCCAGACAAAAGTGTTTCCGTCAGAGCGTAAATAAGCAACGCTGCAATGCCTAAAACAATAATTTCACCATAAGTATCAAAACCGCGAAAATCTACAAGAATAACGTTAACAACATTAGTGCCACCTCCGCCTTCATATGATTTGGCGAGGTGAAACTCAGAGATCGAAGGCGCAATGCTGTCACGCAATAGGTAATGCAGGGATAAACCCATCGTAGAAATTCCCGCAATCGCAGCAATAAAAACATCACGTGTGCGTGCCAACACAGTACTTTCGATAGGAGTACGGTTCGGAAGAAAGTTTAGCGCCAACAAGAGGAGCAGAATAGTTACTACCTCGACTGTAATTTGGGTCATCGCAAGATCTGGAGCACTAAAAAATACAAATCCAATCGCAACCATTAATCCAACAATCGCAATAAGGATTAATGATAGAAGCCGGTTACGATGCAAGAAAACCAAAGCAAATGTTGCACTGACAAGCATAGCCCAGCCGCCAATCATAACTGGGCCAGCCGTTTGTACACCGTGCGTTGCATCAGCCACAACACCTGACTGCCAAGCATAAAAACCCGCACCAACAATTGTGACTGTCGCAATGGCTGCATAACGAGTAAATGACCCGTTATGAGTGCTTTGCATCAAACCTCGTGCTATTGTAACTAAGGCCTTTATAAGCGTGTCGAAGATATTTTTTGCTTCTGGGCGTGGTATGGTGTCCCAAATCTGCAAAGCAGGTCTGTACACCATGAGGAGTAACAATCCACCAATTATTGCAAAGATTGACATATAGAGCGCGGGTCCAAAACCATGCCATATCTTTAGATGGGCCGTCGGTATATCTGTGACCCCTCCAAGAACAGAAGTTGTTGCCATGCGCACTGCCGGTTCAGCTAGGAATGGTGCTATCCCTATTGCCACAACTAAGAATACCAGGAACGCAGGTGGCAGCCAAAGACCCGCCGGCGGATCGTGCGGCTTCGCAGGATAATCATTTCTCTTGGATCCTAAAAACACATGGCCGATCAAACGGAACGAATATGCTGCCGAAAACGATGACCCCAAAACCGCCAGACCGGGTACTAGCCACGGAGAATTTAACAATACCGTATGGGTAGTCTCTTCAAGCATCATCTCCTTAGACAAAAATCCATTCAAAAGTGGTATTCCGGCCATCGACAAAGCGGCAATGCTGGTGATAATAAAAGTAATAGGCATTAAGTGGCGTAATCCACCTAGCCTTCTGATGTCACGTGTGTGGGTTTCATGGTCAATAATCCCGGCTGACATGAACAATGCTGCTTTAAATATCGCATGATTTAAAATGTGAAATATCGCGGCCATAGCACCAAAAGAGGTGCCTGTCCCCAACAGCATCGTTATCACTCCAAGATGGCTAACTGTTGAAAATGCCAGAAGTGCTTTTAGGTCATGCTTAAACAGTCCAATGACTGCACCAAGAACCAGCGTTATTAGTCCTGCTGTGGTAACAACCATGAACCATTCCGGCGTACCTGATAACACGGGCCACATACGGGCCATCAAAAATATACCAGCTTTCACCATAGTAGCGGAGTGCAAATAGGCAGAAACTGGTGTAGGCGCCGCCATCGCATGGGGAAGCCAGAAGTGAAATGGAAACTGAGCAGATTTCGTAAAGCAACCAAGAAGGATTAATAACAAGGCGGGTAGGTATAGCGGCGAACTTTGAATTAAATCCCTATTTTGTAGAATGACACTCAAATCATAACTACCAACGAGCTGACCTATGATCATCATGCCAGCAATCATTGCCAAGCCACCCATGCCAGTAACCGTCAAAGCCATACGCGCGCCTTGCCGCCCTTCGGGTAAATGTTTCCAGTATCCAATCAGTAAGAACGAAGACAGCGACGTTAATTCCCAAAAAACAAGCAAAAGCAAAATATTGTTACTCAAAACAATACCAATCATTGCCCCCTGAAACAGCAATAAATAAGTAAAAAACTCACCCATATTGTCGTCACGTGCTAAGTAAAACCTCGCATAGACGATAATCAAAAGCCCTATACCCAAGATCAAACAGGCGAAAAAAAAGCCAAGTCCATCAAGCATAAATGTCAAGTTTAGCCCTAGCATTGGCAACCAATCAACCTGAGCGGTTACAAGTTCACCAGAAATAACTGCAGGTAAATTAGTTAATAACCCAACTAAAGTAGCAAGTGAGATGGTAAACGTGACACCCGCACAAGCCTGCCTACCTGCTGCATTCATCAAGCCCGGAAGCAACGCGCCCAAAAAGGGTAAAGCAACGATCAAAAAGAGTGACAAATGAACTCCTATATTGGCTTAAAGCCATAAGTTTGAATATTGGCTACGAGCAACAATGTTAGACCGTTTGAGTGAAGTCCTACCCGTTAACCTTGCTTTGCTCTTATAATATCGCGACTCAATGCTTTCACCAGTGCAATCATCATGAACAACATTACAATCATGAAGGGAAGCGCTCCGATGGTCATCGCATCTTGCAAAGCGCCAAACGGGTTGGCCTCTACACCGCTACTTCCTGCAATAATCAGAGTGCCAATCACTGCAGTCAAAATTAGTCCCCAAATAACACGGTGCTTAATGCCCGTTTCCTGATCACCACCTGCCATAATAGTGTTCATAACTAAAATACCAGAGTCCGCCGATGTCACTAAAAACGTTGTAATCATAACCACACACATTACAGTGATTACCAGTAAGAAAACCCCAGAAATCATCTGTTTAAGCGTTGCAAATAATTTATCAGTGTCGGAAGCGGCGACCAAAGATCCGGCAGCATCTCCATTCATTTCCAGATCAATTGCCGTACCTCCAAGGATGGTCATCCACAAGAAACATACAATTGCAGGCGCAAACACACACCCAAAGATGAATTCTCTAATAGTCCTGCCTTTGGAGATACGAGCAAGAAACAAGCCAACAAATGGTGAGAACGCAATCCACCAAGACCAATAAAATGTTGTTGAACTTACCTGCCAGCCAAATTGACGGCCTTGAACTCCTGCCGCATAGAGTGCTTCAGCATCCAACCCAGTGATGGAAGCAGGTATTTCATCCGTAAACACAGATAGAGACCCAGAAGGCGACATAGCTGAACTATAAATTGCTCCAAAATCTTCCTCCGATAAGGCATTAGCGACTTCTGGAATGGATCTAGCAAATGCTTCAACACTCTGCGGTTCATATGCTCCAAAAGACAATGGAAAAAAATTAAGTACATAATCGATCAGCCCTGTCCCAAACGTGGTCATTGCAAAAGAGAATGAACCGAAAATAATAAACGTTAAAAGTAGTATAGTGGATAATACCAAATTAAGGTTGGATAAATACTTAATTCCACGACCAACGCCCGATACCGCGGACAAAATGGAAAGTACCATAATGACAAAAAGAGCCGCCATTAAACCAACTGTGCTAGGTTTTAGTGCTTCAGAGTTATCACTCATCAGCCATTCCATTCCTGACACCGCATAAACGCCATCAACAAACTGGCTTACACCAAACCCAATAGTCACCGAAACACCCAGAATAGTCGCAACAACTCCAAGAATATCCACTAAGTGGCCCAATAACCCGTTAGCTGCCTTACCCATAAGCGGCGTCAGAGCAGATCGGATTGTTAGAGGCATCTCTCGAGTGTATGCATAGTAGGCTATTGAAAGACCTGTCAGCACATAAATGCCCCAAGCATGAAAACCGTAGTGTAAAAATGTGAAGCGATAAGCGGAAATCACAGCTTCTTGCGAGTTTGCTGCCACTTCTCCAGAAAGTATTAAAGGGTTTGAATTCCATAGGCTCAATGGTTCAGCCGTGGAAAATACCATCAGTCCCACACCTAAACCAGCACCAAACATCATGGAAAACCATGAAAAATTTGAAAACTCTGGCAAAGTTTCAGCAGTTCCAAGCTTCTTCTTACCCGTGGCAGGAATAATAGCTATAACAAGCAAAAAGAGTGCGAAGAAACCAACTGTCTTGATATAAAAACCATTTAATCCATTCAGCAGCGCGCTGTTAACCGATGATAGAACGCTACTGGCATTACTTGGCAACACCAACGCCCATAAAACTAAAATAACCATGATTGCTGTACTGGCAAGAACAACAGGCAAGCTGTAACCCTCATAAAATCCTGAAGAAGCTTTATTAATTTTTAATTCAGTAAAGGGTGGTTTCATTCGGGATATTATTCCATATTAAATGTGGCACGTAGATTTTTCATTTTATCCAAATTTGATGAGCATAAGCCTGTTTCTTATACCTAATCAATCATTGTCAGAATTACCAGAACCTGCTCCAAGGCGTCGTGAAGCGTCTGTTGCTGGAGCATAGGTTCGATCAGAAAATTCAGTCAAACGCACCCACGCCGATGGTTCAATAATACCTCGCATACCAGGTTTGGAAGCTCCTGTTTGAAAATCCTTTGCTGGATAACAGCTCAGAACAGTCGCAATCTCTACATTTATGTGAGGGCTTGAATTGTTAATCTCAATACATTTCCCATTCGTTGAAATGGTTACATTCGACCATGACACTTTAACAGGGGTATTAATATGGACCGACGCCCAAGCAGCAAATGGGATCAAAAGTAAAGGATAGGATAGATTTATCATTTCAATTGGTTTTTCCTTCAACAAAAGCTCTGCGCAATCATTAAGAGCTGTACCACTCGCTAGTGGACACAACCTACCTGACGGAGCCGTCCAAGCACCATCAAGAGAGATTGGAGACACATTACGGTGAGGAACTCCGTCTATTAAAGTCAACAATTCTGCAAGAGCTGTCACTCCCGGCAACTTATGTGAAGCCAACCAACGGCATGCCTTCGCTGCCTCCTCTGCGATTCCCCAAGAAAGACCAGCTCCTCTGGCAGCTCTCTTGGCCGTAGCCTCAATCTCATTAAGAGAATGAGTCAAGTGTCAGAAATAGCTAATGGTGGATAGGACCAATCATCCACCCCAGAAAATTGCAAATCTTCTGGATAGGGAGCATTCCCAAATAGACAGATACGCACCCACCGATCTGATCTAGGGTCAAAATGAGTGGCACCAAAAAAAGCTAATTTGCAACGTAGCATGTCAATAGGCAGAAGATCAGAACCGATGGTATTATCTTGAATTTCTGCGTAAGGAGCCTTTTCAACGATTTGAGCTCTACGAACAGTATGTCGATGTTCAGGGTAGCGTAATAAAAACTTAGCTATGGTGTCTGAACCCACCGACCCATCTAACGCCACAAACAAGGCTGCAGCGTCTCTTCCTGGGGCAAGCGGTTGCTCATAAGCAGCGATAGGTTCTTCGAACCTTTCTCCCAATCTTGGCTCTGCTTTTTCAGCCGAAACATACCACGCTCGCGCACAATTATCTTGCTTTGTCCAATCTATGTTCAAAGCCCACCCATAGTGCTGCTCCAGAATTTGTCTCAGTCGAGCAATAGTCATTGAACCATTAATACGAAACGCATCTGTATCGACATCTGACATGTTCTCCGCAAGCGGATCGACTAAGTAACCGTACGGCTCTAGTATTAAAGAAGCTAGGCACTCTTGCGCCTCTTGGCTAAGTGTAACCTCTGACCACAAAAATATTTTATCCCATGGAAAATCACAATAGAAATCAAAATTCTTAACATATGACGCTAAAATGTGCAGGTCACGGCGCAGTTCCATAAGTTTCGTGAGCTGATACGGATGATCGGACTGCCAGCGTTTAGCAGATAAAATAGAACGCTCCAGAAGATCACAAAAGATGTTCTTCTCTGAAATGCTAGCAGACCTCAAATTACGCACACGTGAAATCGCTGTTTCACGCGCCATAATCCAATTATTAAGTAGATTGGGATGATTTAGAAGAAATGGAGCCATTCCCAGACCGGTTGAATTACCAATACCCATGCACCTTGCAATGTTCGAATCTAATTCTACAGCCTTTGTTTTGCCACGAATTTTAGCGATGTGCTGAACCAAGTCACGGACATACGTACGCGTTAAAAAGACAGATAGCATTTCAATTTGGAAAGGTGCTGCACATTCTGGACGGCCAGAAATCATTTCACGATCTGCAGCACCTAATTTTCCGGACCCATAAACTGCAGTAGTTCGCATCAGATAACCAACTTTCGTTATCTCTGTGATTTCAGGCTGGATGCCATCAGCCAGACACGACACGACATGCTCCCAAAGTCTTACGGAACGGTTGGCACGAGACACTGAAAGCTCTTTCTCAGTAACACGACCTGCTTCTTGCAATGGTATATTTTTCCGAAGTCGCTCAATATCATCAGATGTCGGAATCCCGTCAAACAGTGTAAAAGTGCTGTCCCATGCATGAGCAATCACCCGATCAGACCGATCTGCATCGGGAATGTCGTGAGCAAACACCACCAAAGAGTAGGAGCGACATGGAGTATGGGCGCTATACACTGCATGGCCCACGCCATTAGCATTGATATCAAAAACTGGTCGCGTAAAAGCCCATTTTTCTTTCACCATGCGCCGTGTGAGAATACGCATAAAAGACAGTCGGCACTGGTGGAATGATCCCAACCGATTGAGACGCATTACTTGATCAGCAGCCCGTAAGGGAACGCGTTTATCAACTTTCGTTTTTGTTTCCACGGTCTAATCCCTATTTTTCTGGGGTAAAGTTATCTTCATAAAACCGATACCAGTTTCGCCCCATAATACCGGCAACTTCTTCAGCATTCATCCCGACAGCCAGCAAACCATTTTCAATTTTCCCAAAATCCCGGTTATCAGTAAACCATTCTGGCATCGGAGGAAAGCCAGGCGCGGCAGCAGAGCCCTCGCCATAATCAATCTCTTTGCTCCAGCGACCAACACGCATCCACTCAACAACACTGTCCGAATGATCTTGGCATAAATCAGTCCCAATCCCAAAGTGTTGTACTCCAAATGTATCAGCAGTTCGGGCGACCATTTCACAGAAATCTTGAAGAGTGCAGGCAGATTTTCCCCTGAGGTGATGCGGATAAACTGAAAATCCGATCATTCCACCATTCTTTGTTACAGCACGGATCACATCATCTTTCTTATTTCGCAAAGCAGGGAGCCAACTGTATGGGTTGGCATGAGTAATCGCTATTGGCCGCGCTGAGAGGTCTGCGGCTTCAATAGTAGATCTGTCCGCAGAATGGCTCATATCAACGACTAGTCCAATACGATTCATTTCCTTAATTACCTGGCGCCCCATACGTGTGATACCTGTATCTTCTTTTTCATAACAACCAGTCGCAAGAAGTGACTGATTGTTATAGGTTAGCTGCATAAAACGTACGCCCAGAGTATGCACAATTTCAATTAATCCGATATCATCCTCAATAGGGCTGGGGTTTTGAAAACCAAAAAATATTGCAGTACAGCCTTTTGCTTTAGCAATATCCACATCGCTCGCCCACTGCCCTTTCATAATCAGATCCGGATACCGCTCAAACCAGCGATTCCACTGTTCCAAATTCAGCACAGCCTCGCGAAAGTTTTCGTGATAGGCGACTGTAACATGCACAGCATCAACACCGCCTTCACGCATCTGCCGAAAGATTTTTTCTGACCAATTGGCATATTGGAGATTGTCAATCAGCATTACGAAGGCTTGCCTGATGCAATGTAGGAGGTTTTCACGACTGTATAAAATTCTGCAGCTGCTCTACCTTGTTCCCGTGGTCCGTAAGAGCTATCACCACGTCCGCCAAACGGCACATGATAGTCTGTTCCGGCAGTAGGTAGATTAACCATTACGCAACCAGTCTGCGCATTACGGCGAAAATGTGTAGCTCGAGCAAGACTAGTGGTAACTATACCAGATGTCAGTCCAAAGTTAGTATCATTTACAACGTGCAGGGCCTCATCGTAGCTGTCCACCGAAATGACACAAGCCAAAGGCGCAAACATCTCTTCACGATTAACTCGCATATCATTTTTAGTGCCTACAAAAACACCCGGAGACATGTAGTAACCGTCCGTTGGCATATCCAATCGCACACCACCGCATAATAATTCTGCACCCTCTGATTTAGCTAAATCAACAAAATTAAAATTCTCAACAAGCTGTTGTTCAGAAACAACTGGGCCCATTTGGGTTTCAGGGTCAAGAGCATGCCCCACTTTCATAGCCTTGGCTCCCAGTACAAGCTTTTCAACAAATTCATCATGCACCGATTGATGCACAACCAGCCGCGACGAAGCAGTACATTTCTGCCCTGACCCACCAAATGCACCTCCTAAGGCTAATGACACAGCTAAGTTCAGATCAGCGTCATCCATAATGGCCAAGGCATTTTTGGAACCCATTTCCATCTGTAACCGAGTTAAATTTTGAATTGCTGATGCAGCAATCGCTTTACCTACAGGCACAGAACCAGTGAAGCTGATTGCATCCACCAAAGTACTCTCAGTCAGTTTTTGGCCTACGGTACTTCCTGAGCCCATCACCAGTGACACCAGTCCTTTAGGAATATCCTGCCGCGAAATAATTTCGACTAATGCTACCGCAGAAGCTGGCGTAATATTTGCAGGTTTCCATACCACAGCATTTCCAAAGCATAGAGCTGGTGCAATTTTCCAAGAAGCCGTAGCTGTTGGAAAATTCCAAGGTGATATGATCGCAACTACGCCAACAGGTTCACGACGAACATCAATTTCGACACCATCACGTACAGAATCCGCTGTATCGCCCAACTGTCGTAATGTTTCAGCTGCGTAGTAGGTAAAAAATTGACCAGCACGATAAATTTCGCCTTTACCCTCAGCCAAAGGTTTTCCCTCTTCGCGAGCTAACAACGTACCCAATTCCTCTGCACGGCTCATCATCTCCGTGCCAATAGCCATTAATACGTTATATTTGCGTTCAATTCCGTAAGCGGCCCACTCCACTTGAGCATGACGAGCTTGTTGCAGTGTGATTTCTAACTGGTCAGCAGTTGCCTGTGCAAATATACCAACCAAATCGCTCAAATCTGACGGGTTTCGGTTTTCTATTTCCGAACTTCCGTCAACCCAATCCCCAGCAATCAAGTTTTTTTTCAATTTTAGCATGGTTAGTTCCTTTATTGTTAACGCGAAATTTTTACGTCAACGTAATCATACTCTGCTCGGTTAATTCTAATTTAATTAAACCACTCTTAGAAGTTAACTATTGTCAGATTTTGTCCCTTATTTCAATGTAAGATATTCTTAACATCACCTTGTTTTTCGCCCAACAATTGACCACAAAACCCTTCTTGAGCATATTATGATTTAAGTTATTTTTTGGAGCGTTGCCTTTGATAGAAAACAATAGTTGATAAGCACGTCATTTAAACGGAGCTGAAAGAAGCTTGATTGATTGATTGATTGATTGATTGATTGAAAATACTGCATTTTCACTTTTAGTTTAACTTTTAAGATTTATTTACGAACGAATAACTCGCTCAATAATTTTTTTCTGGCGCTTCTGTTATTTTATAATATAACGTTTAATAGATTAGAAGGGTATAGATCGTATAGGAGGAGGTAATCTGCAGTCCGAAGATTTGGATATTTTCAGTAGCACAATAGATCATTATCGACCCAAGCTATTTCTGATAATTTAACTTGAACAGCTGCACCACCAATTATCGCACCGAAAGAATTTAACCGATCAAAGCAAAGCAGATAAAGCTTTTACGGCTTGTCGTTGCTGCCATGAGACATCACTACCTGTGATTTAGTTTTATAAAGACAGCAAATCTTTCATATAATAAAACAGCTTATCTTTATGCGCATTGTCAAAATCTCTGTCCAAATACCACAATAAAATCGATGACTTAAACGGACCTTGCAAAAGCTACACTGCTCAAAAAACTATTATTAATTAGGATAACTAATATGAAAACCATATTGATTTTTGGAATAACCGTTATCACCTCTAACCCCTTATTAGCCGAAAGCACTCGGCAATTGGAGAGCCATGAACATGGGGTTGGCCAACTTGAGGTGGCTATCGAAGGTCAAAAAATCGCAATAGACCTCCATGCCCCAGGTGCAGATATTGTTGGCTTTGAATATGTCGCAGAAAGCAGCAAAGATCGTAAAGCTGTCGACACTGCTATTACCATTTTGGGTAAGCCTTTGGATTTATTTCTAATCTCTTCCGATGCCAAATGTAGTGTCATGCAAGCCGCTGCCAAACTTGAGAGTGATGATGAACATGATGAGCATGATGAGCATGATGAACATCAAGAAAAATCAGCTCATACTGAATTTCACGCTTCTTACATTTTAAATTGCATGAACATCGCGGCAATGACCGAAATCAAGTTCGCATATTTTGATTTATTTCCGAATGCTAAAGAACTTGAAGTCCAAATGATTTCAGATGTCGGAGCGTTTACTTTTGAGATAGAAAGAGAAGAACCTACACTAGATTTGATTGGTAAACTTTGAATTGGCAGATAACACAGTTCCTGATTCTAAAAATATTTTGCAACTGCATAGTCTATTGTATCAGTGGCCGGGGAATAATTCATTTTCATTATCTATACCCAAGTTTGAATTACTTACCGGCCAAACAGCGCTACTTATCGGGGAAAGTGGATCGGGAAAATCCACGCTTTTATCTCTTATTTGCGGTACGGTCAAAGCACATAAAGGCGTTGTGTCTGTTGCAGGAACGAATCTCTCCCTCTTATCTTCAGGTCAACGTGATAAATTCCGAGGTGAAAACATCGGTTATATTTTTCAGCAGTTTAATTTACTTCCATACGCGAGTGTCGAGGACAATATTCTTCTGCCATTACAATTTGCACCTAATCGCCGCGCACAAGTCACCTGCCCACACGATGAAGCACAACGGCTCTGCAATGTTCTGGGACTACCCAAAAATGTCCTCAGCACCAAAGCAAGGACCTTAAGCGTAGGCCAGCAACAAAGAGTTGCCGCTGCCAGAGCGCTGATTGGGTCACCACCAGTGCTGATTGCGGACGAACCAACTTCAGCACTTGATGCAGCAACCCAAAAAAAATTTCTGGAACTTCTTTTTGAGCAATCAAAAAATAATAAATCAACTTTATTATTTGTAAGTCACGACATACGTCTTGCAGACCAATTTGATAAAGTCATCCATATGGCAGATATTGTCGCGCGCAAATCGGGAAAACTATGATCCTGCGCCTTGCATTTGGCTCACTTATGGCTCGCGCTCTGACAGTTTCTATCACTGTGCTAGCGATTTCTTTATCGATAGCTCTGTTTTTAGGCGTTGAAAAAATACGCACTAGCGCCAAGGCGAGCTTTACCGATACAATTTCTGGCACAGACCTCATTGTGGGAGCGCGTTCTGGTTCTGTACAACTTTTACTATATTCTATTTTTCGTATCGGCAATGCAACCAACAACATTACTTGGGCGAGTTTTCAAGACATAGCGGCGCAGCAAAATGTTGATTGGATTGTGCCTGTCTCACTGGGTGACAGTCATAAGCAGTTCCGTGTAATGGGAACAACAAATGAATTTTTTAAACGGTATAAATATCGATCAAAAAGTAATTTAAAATTACAAGATGGAGCTTTTATAACGGATCTATTTGACGCAGTAATTGGGGCCGATGTTGCAACAGAGTTAGGCTATCAAATTGGCGACCCAATTATAATAGCGCACGGACTAGCGTCATTTAGTAAACATGAAGATCAACCGTTCAGGATTGCTGGGATCCTTAAAAAAACAAGCACGCCAGTAGATCGCACAATAATTGTCAGTCTAGAGGCTATAGAAGCAATTCATGTCGATTGGAAAAGCGGTGCTAAAATCCCTGGTCAGTCAACTCCAAATGATATTCTACGTAAAATGGACCTGAAACCTCATGCCATAACTGCAGCCCTGATCGGTACTAAAAGTCGATTACAGGTTTTTGGGCTTCAACGTTTTATCAACGAATATCCAAAGGAGCCACTGTTGGCGATCCTGCCTGGCGTTGCATTACAGGAACTTTGGCAAATTGTGGGAGTTGCTGAATCAGCTTTGATAGCCATATCTGCTATGGTTGTAGTCACTGCTTTAATCGGAATGATGGCAATGGTCTTTTCCAGTTTAAATGAGCGTCGACGTGAAATGGCGATCTTCCGGGCAGTGGGTGCGAAACCTTCGTTAATCTTGGGAATGCTGGTGGCGGAGGCAACATTTGTTACTGCGATTGGCGCTATATTGGGGTGTGCTTTGCTCTATTTGGGACTTTTCGCTTCTCAATCTGCGATCGACCAAGCATTTGGCTTATGGGTGCCAATTAATGCTCCCACAAAAGACGAGGCATTATTAATTTTCAGTGTGATTATCGCTGGTGCCTTCATAAGTTTGGTTCCTGCAATCAGAGCTTACCGTATGTCCGTCTCTGATGGTATGATAGTAAACGTTTGATCTCGCATTCGAAAAACATGGTAGTTGTATAGTGTCAAATGAAGCATTATTTACCTACCTAATCGGGTAAGGTGTAAAATAATTTCGTCAACGAAAGCATATCAATGAGACCAAATAATCTTTATCGTAGGACGTTCATGATAGGGCTCAGTTCGCTCACAATCGTGCCCAATGTCGCTCACTCCGATGACGTAATTGATTTAGAATGGTCAGACTTAATTCCTGAAGGCAGCCGGAAAACGTCAAATCTGTTTCAAGGAATTATTGATCATGACCAATCAAGCCTAATAAGTGAACAGCCGAAATCCAGTGGCATTCGGACCGATTGGAACGGCCAAAACGTACGTATCCCTGGGTATATTGTACCAATTGATTATTCAGGTACTGGCGTGACAGCATTTATTTTAGTGCCGTTTGTCGGAGCATGCGTACATGTTCCACCACCTCCTGCCAATCAACTTGTATTTGTGACGACCGAAAAACCTTTTGAAAGTACAGGGTTATTTGAAGCCGTCCAAGTCACTGGCATGTTTGGAACCGCTTCTACAAAGACACAGATGGCAGATGTTGGATATGCGCTTTCCGCAGATCAAATAGTCTCGTTGTAACACATTAAAAAGTCCGCAATGGCCGTTTGAGGGAAATATTGAAAATTTAAAAAGATTAAGGAAACAGAAATCAAATGCATATAGTCCACCTACCGACCTGCTGGCGCAGATTGTACTGTAAGCTTATTTCAGTAATCTTAGCTCTTTGCATGGTACTTACATCTATAGCAGCAGCAAATGCTTGTGTTTTTGATTTCCGCAAACCAGAACGCACCGAAATAGACTGGATTTTGCAAGCAGGTGCACTTGTACTTGCCAGGCCAAATCCAGATTCTGAATTTTCTTTTGAAGTTATACAAGTTTTACGTGGAAGCGGACAGGATTTCACTTGGCCGTTTCTCGTTTCATCTACTGATAGACGAAAACTTCAAAGAAACTCAGAACATGCGGTCCTATTTCGGAGAACTGAAGCGGGTAACTGGACGCGGGTCTCTTATGTAGACACAGATTTTAAAGAAATATTAAAAAAGACAATCAAAAATACAAATCTTTGGAATAGTGTTGATTTTCATCCGTCCCGTTTTGCTTTTTTTGAAGCCCTTCAAACAAGTACAAACCCTAAATTACGCGACTTGGCCGTTCGTGAGTTAGACAAAGCGTCTTACAAAGAATTGAGGGCGTTAAACGTGAAAATCTCAACTGACGAGTTGCTAGCAGATTTGCGAACGAAAGCAGGATACCCGTACCAAGCAATACGAGTTTTGTTGTTAGGCTTCAGTGGTGACGACAAAGCAAAAGTTGAAATTTTAAGCTATTTAGAGAGAATGAAAAACCGTGCTGATGCACAAAACATTGGAGCCTATTCTGCAGCATTGATTGAGTTGTATGGTGTCGAAGGCATACACTATCTAAACGAAAATTTATTGACTGATGCGAACCAGCCAACGTCAAAATTACAAGGTATTATCAGTGCGTTGGCTGCCCATCACGACACGACTGATTATGAAGTTAGTAATACTATCAACAAAACAATTTCTGAACTCTTGCAATCAAGACCACAAACAGCTTCCATAGTTGCTCAGCAGTTTTCTACCTTTACAAATTGGTCGCAAGCCGAACCATTGGCTCAGCTAGTCAAAAAGCGCCAACTGACTACACCAGTCGATCTGTTAACTGTATCCGTATATTTAGCGCAGGCACGCCGTTATGCAGATGCTGAATAGTTTACACTAAGAAGTAGAAATAAAGATTTTGATAACCACAGCATATTTTCAATATTTTATACTTTCTGTAAGTGGATCAGCCTCCAAAAAATTTGGTTAAATACGTCACCATTTAGCTGATTTAAGGTGATCACGACGATCTAGGTTGCTCTACATAAACACACAGATAGAAAGCTCTCACATGCCGCTAGCTAGTCTTATTTTCGTAAAGCCCTCACATTGACTCAAATTTAAGCGTACATAACCTGTGTACCAAGTTCATTGCAAAATTTCGCGCAAGCCTTCGGTAATCCTTTATCTGTCACAAAGACATCAACCTCACCCATAGAGGCTATCTTAACAGGCGCTTTACGTTCAAATTTTGAACTATCTGATACCAAAAGTACTGTTTCACTTTGTTCGATAATAGATTTGCTTACACCAACTTCGCGAATATCGAAGTCGAGTATATCACCATCCTCACGCAATGCAGAGCACCCTATCACTGCATAATCAAACCGGAATTGCCTGATCGTGTCTTTAGTAAGATCGCCAATCAAGCCACCATCTGATCGTCGTAACTGCCCACCAGTGACTACAACTTCAATATCAGGGCTAACCGAAAGAATATTTGCAATGTTCATGTTATTTGTTACCACCATCAGGCCTTGATGATTAAGCAATTCTACTGCAACAGCCTCTGTTGTGGTTCCAATATTCAAAAACAAGGAACAATCGTTTGGTATCTTTTGAACACAAGAACGAGCTATATCTACTTTTACAGATTGATTTAATTCACGACGTTCACTGTAACCAATATTGACGGTGTTCGACGGCAATATTGCCCCGCCATGTACTCTGTCTAATTGACCAGAATGTGCTAAGTCCAAAAGGTCACGGCGGATAGTCTGCGGCGTGACCCCAAAAACTTCAACAAGGTGATCGACAGTAACCTTGCCTTCACGCCTAACAATATTGATGATCTCAGGTTTCCGCAGTGTTTGCACCATACCAATATTTCCTCCCAAGTTCGAATCGGGTCTGCTTAGTGCAGATTTATTCAAAGTTATTCTATTTTAAGGTCAGCAAAGCCTGATAAGATATATCTTCTGAGTAGTTAGACCTAATATCAATTGAAGAAAAATAAAATTTATACAATAACTTCATTAGGATAACTAAATTCAAACACAAACGAACATTTTAATCTTCCTTTCATGCACATTTTAGATCTATATCTTTCGGATCCGGTATTATCCTGCAGGAGTTATTAATGGCGCCAGATTTCGATCTGCTAGTTATTGGAGGTGGCATCAACGGTTGTGGTATTGCGCGTGATGCAAGTGGGCGTGGCTTGTCAGTCTGCCTAATCGAAATGAATGATATTGGCTCTGCCACTTCTGCTGCCTCTACGAAATTGTTCCATGGTGGCCTGCGCTACCTCGAATACTTTGAATTCAGGCTTGTTCGTGAAGCGTTAATCGAAAGAGAAATCTTACTGAAAGCCATGCCACATATTGCATGGCCAATGAGATTTATCCTACCATATCACAACAGCATGCGCTTTGATTTGAACACTCCAACTTCTAAGCTTTTCAATAAAGTCATGCCTTGGATGAAGGGTCGCAGACCTGCATGGCTTATCCGACTTGGTCTTTTTCTATATGACAATATAGGTGGACGTAAAATACTGCCTGGCACGACCAAAATAGAACTAAGCGCAAACCCGGAGGGAACGGCACTCTCACCGCGTTTTGAAACAGCATATGAATATTCAGATTGTTGGGTCGAAGACTCGCGTCTAGTGGTTTTGAACGCTCGGGATGCTGAAAAACGTGGTGCTTCAATCCAAACCCGAGAAAAGGTTATCAAGGCAGATGTCATTGATGGTATTTGGGAAATCCAGACACAAAGTACTATCACTGGTGAGACAAATAAAGTAACTGCCAAAATGATTGTTAACGCTGCTGGACCTTGGGTTAGTGACGTCTTGCGAGGCACTTTAAAAAGTAACCAAAAAGATAAAGTCCGCCTCGTGCGTGGCAGTCATATCGTCACCAAAAGATTATTTAACCATGATAAGTGTTATTTCTTTCAGGGTACAGATGGACGGATCATATTTGCGATACCCTACGAAACAGATTTCACACTAATTGGCACAACAGACGCAGATCATGATGATCCACAAAAAAAACCCATCTGTACCCCGGCAGAAAGGAATTACTTGATAGAGTTCATCAACGAATATCTAGCCGAGCCAATCACAAGCGAAGATATCGTTTGGACGTTTTCAGGTGTGCGTCCGTTATATAACGACGGCGCAAAAAGCGCCTCTGCTGCTACCCGTGATTATGTATTGAAATTAGACCAAAGTTGTGGTGCTCCAACGTTAAACGTATTTGGCGGTAAAATTACAACTTACCGACGACTTGCGGAAAGCGCTCTTGAAAAAATATCTGAGGCCATACCGGTAGTAAGAGACAAGTGGACAGCGGGCGTAGCACTTCCCGGTGGAGATTTTGAAGTAGATGGCGTAAATTCGCTAATTTCAGCAACACAAGCAGCTTATCCGTTTTTGACAGATAGATGGGCCAAGCGCCTCGTTCGGGCCTATGGCAGTGAAGTAAACGAAATATTGGGAGATGCCGAATTTGCTAGTGATTTAGGGATTAACTTTGGCGCGGAATTAACCCAGCGCGAAGTTGAATGGCTAATAAAAAACGAATACGTGCAGACTGCAGATGATATTGTTTGGCGCAGAACAAAATTAGGTCTTCGAATGACAACTGAGCAGATCCAGAGCATAGAAGATTGGATAATAGCCCAGCGTTGTAAAGTCCGAATTAAAGCAGCCGAGTAAAGGAAAAAAAATGACACTCGAACTGCGAAATATCTCAAAAATTAATAACGGACAGCTACATATCCATGTAACCAATCTCACTCTGAACAAAGGGTCTATGAATGTTCTGCTTGGACCAACTCAGTCAGGTAAAACTTCACTTATGCGTTTGATGGCAGGTTTAGACGCCCCAACAACGGGACAGGTTTTTTGGGAGGGCGACGACGTAACCGGCGTACGTGTGCAAGATCGAATGATAGCCATGGTGTATCAACAATTCATTAATTACCCTTCTATGAGCGTCTACGATAATATTGCATCTCCATTACGTTTAATGGGAAAATCAGCAACAGTGATAGACAAGGCCGTCAAAAAATCTGCCGACTTGATGCAAATGACCTCATTGCTTGATCGGAAGCCTTTAGAATTATCAGGTGGCCAACAGCAACGCTGCGCATTAGCACGGGCACTCGTAAAAGATGCTGGCCTTGTTTTACTAGATGAACCACTAGCAAACCTCGACTACAAACTTCGAGAAGAGCTGCGAGTTGAAATTCCCAAGATTTTTGAAGATGCCGGTTCAATTTTTGTTTATGCGACCACTGAGCCAGAGGAGGCACTCTTGCTAGGTGGCAATACTGCCGCACTCTGGGAAGGGCAGGTTCGCCAGTTTGGCCTGACACCGGACGTCTATAGGCAGCCTGTAGATGCAACCACCGCCAGAGTATTCAGCGATCCACCAATGAATTTTCTTAAATTAATAAAATCTGGAGACCAGATCTTATTTGAGGACCGACAGTCGGCAAGTGCTACTGGGCGACTTCTTGACTTACCGGACGATAGATATCTTGCAGGCTTCCGCCCCAATCACGTCAAGCTAGACAAAGGCCGGGCGGATAGTTTGGAATTCATCACTAAATTAGCAGTCACCGAATTAACCGGATCAGAAACTTTCATCCACCTCAATCATCAGGAGGACAAGTGGGTAGGTCTTATAAATGGCGTTCATAATCTTGAGTTAGGAATTGCGCTAAGCGTTTATATTGATCCACGCCACATTTATATCTTTAGTGAGAACGGCGATTTAGTCGCTCCCGCTGCATATGCGCTGGCAGATTGATGGAGCAAAGCAATGGCTAAAATCACCTTGGATAACCTCGCTCATTCCTACTTCTCTAATCCCAAGAGCGATATTGACTTCGCACTTAAAGAAATGGATCATGTTTGGGCTGATGGTGAGGCTTATGCGCTACTAGGTGCTTCAGGTTGTGGAAAATCAACGCTACTCAACATTATTTCAGGCCTTCTACATCCCAGTCAGGGACGTATATTATTTGATGATAAGGATGTAACACAGTCGACGACAGCGGACCGAAACATTGCCCAAGTTTTCCAGTTTCCTGTGGTCTATGATACCATGACAGTTCGAGCTAACTTAGAATTTCCACTGAAAAACCGAGGTGCAGATCCAAAATATATTATGCAGCGAGTACAGCAAATTGGTGCAATGATAGGAATGGAATCTGAACTTGATAAACGTGCTCGTGGTCTAACTGCTGATGCAAAACAAAAGATAAGTCTTGGTCGCGGTATGGTAAGAGAAGACGTCAACGCGTTATTGTTCGATGAGCCACTGACCGTGATTGATCCACATATGAAATGGGAACTTCGCACACAACTGAAATCTTTACACCATGAGTTTGGCCACACTATGATTTATGTGACTCATGATCAGACAGAAGCGCTAACTTTCGCAGATAAAGTTGTTGTGATGTATGATGGCCGCGTAGTACAGATTGGTACCCCCAATGAGTTATATGACAGGCCACAGCATACCTTTGTCGGTTATTTCATCGGGTCACCCGGCATGAATGTAATAACTGCCCAAGTTGCCGGAAATACGGCAATCGTACATGGCCTTAAAGTGCCCCTTAGCCAAGCATACGACAATCTCGGCGGCAAGGTCGAAATTGGTGTGCGGCCTGAAGCTATTACCCTTACCGAGGGAAAGGGATTACCTGTCAAGATTCGTCGCGTCGAGGATGTGGGGCGCCACAAGATTATCCGTGCGGAGCTGTTTGGAAACGAGATAAACATACTGGCTCATGAAGATCAGCCTATCTCGACAGAAATGAGTCATGTCACATTCGATAAAGACTGCATTAATGTTTACGTCAATGACTGGCTAAACTGTGGAGTGCCAGCCTAATGGATAAAACTGTAAATCAAAAAGCGTGGTTTCTGGTCCTGCCAGTTTTAATTTTAGTGGCATTTTCAGCTGTAATCCCACTGATGACAGTCGTTAATTATTCAGTTCAAGATACATTCGGCCAAAACGAATTTTTTTGGGTTGGTCTCGAGTGGTTCGAGGAAATGTTGCAGTCAGACCGAATGTGGGATGCACTGGCACGCCAATTAATGTTTTCAACAATTATTTTGATAATACAAATACCATTAGGCATCTTTATTGCGCTTAATATGCCTAAAAGCGGCCTCTGGTCCAGTTTTTGTCTGGTTATGATGTCTCTGCCACTACTAATTCCATGGAATGTTGTAGGTACGATCTGGCAAATTTTTGGCCGCGTAGACATTGGGTTATTGGGCTATTCTTTGGATGCTCTAGGAATTCCCTACAACTACACTCAAAATATATTTGCGGCTTGGGCGACAATTATAATTATGGACGTATGGCACTGGACTTCATTGGTGGCACTTTTGGCGTTCGCTGGCCTCAAATCCATTCCGGACGCTTATTATCAAGCAGCCAAGATCGATCAAGCCAGCCGTTGGGCAATCTTTCGTTACATTGAACTACCTAAAATGTCTGGTGTTTTGATGATAGCAATACTACTGCGCTTTATGGATAGTTTTATGATCTATACAGAGCCATTTGTTATTACAGGTGGTGGCCCCGGCAACTCGACAACACTACTATCAATCGACTTAGTTAAAATGGCCTTAGGGCAATTTGACCTCGGGCCCGCCGCATCTTTTTCGATTATGTACTACTTAGTCATCCTACTTATTTCATGGGTTTTTTATACCGTGATGATTAACATTGAAAAGAGAGGCGGGTAATCCATGATTGATACAACTGCTAATCCTGCTTTACCAATGAACAGTGAACCGAAGCAACGTAAGAGAACTAGAGGTTCTCTTATAGTCATGACACTTTATTTACTCTTTTTGATGCTACCTATTTATTGGCTACTGAATATGAGCCTCAAAACTAATACAGAGGTTTTAAACGAATTTACTTTGTGGCCACGTAACCTGACTTTTGCCAATTATGCGACTATTTTAACGGATCCAGCATGGTACACGGGGTATATTAACTCGATAATCTATGTAGTCATGAATACATTTATTAGTCTGGCGGTAGCACTTCCAGCAGCCTATGCGTTCAGCCGTTATCGCTTTTTGGGAGACAATCATTTATTCTTCTGGCTGCTGACCAACAGGATGGCTCCACCAGCGGTCTTTGCGCTGCCATTTTTTCAATTGTATTCGTCTGTAGGCCTATTCGACACACACATAGCCGTAGCGTTAGCTCATTGTCTTTTCAATGTACCTTTAGCAGTGTGGATTTTAGAAGGTTTTATGAGAGGCGTTCCAAAAGAAATCGACGAGACAGCCTATATCGATGGGTATAGCTTTGGCCGATTTTTCATAAAAATATTTACGCCTTTAATAGCTTCAGGCATCGGCGTTGCAGCATTCTTTTGTTTCATGTTTTCATGGGTTGAACTACTGCTTAGTAGAACGTTAACGACAGTCGATGCCAAGCCTATTTCAGCTATTATGACCCGCACACAAGGCGCCGCAGGAATTGACTGGGGTGTTCTAGCAGCAGCAGGCGTACTGACAATCGTTCCAGGCGCTTTGGTTATCTACTTCGTACGTAATTATATTGCCAAAGGCTTTGCTTTGGGGCGTGTTTAACAACTTTAAAAGGGGAGGCTTTTATATGGCATGGATGGCTTGGACATGGCCTACCGCGGTGTTTTTTATAGTCATAGCAACCACGCTGACTATTTTTACGTTGCTTGCAATCAAATTTCCCGAAACACCTCGCAAGGGTGTTTTACAGATTGAGACGACGCGCGGCGATCGTCTCTTCATCACACTTCTCGGCTCTGCCTTTATAAATTTGGTATGGCTGGGAGTGGTCGGCGCGAACCAACCGTTCGCGCTATTCGTCTGCCTTGTCTACGCTTTTGCGGTGTTCCGTTGGGTGTAAGAGGCGGTTTGCGTATCCTAAGGGCCAACACCTTTAAGATGCATAATTTTATAAGTAATTTCCGAATTTGGAGGAAAGAATGACATTCCCACTTAAGTCAAGCACAGCCATTGTGCTTTCGCTTGGCATGCTGAGCACACCAGTGTTCGCTGATATGGATGCCGCCAAGGCATTTCTAGACAGTGAAATTGGTGACCTCTCAGTTTTGCCACGTGGAGAGCAAGAAGCTGAAATGCAGTTTTTTGTAGATGCAGCCAAGCCTTACGAAGGCATGGAGATCAAAGTTGTGTCTGAAACGATTGCAACACACGAATACGAAAGCCAGGTACTTGCACCTGCCTTTACAGCTATCACCGGTATTAAGGTCACACATGACCTAATCGGGGAAGGTGACGTCGTTGAAAAGCTTCAAACACAAATGCAATCAGGCGAAAATATCTATGACGCCTACATAAACGACTCAGACCTGATAGGAACACACTGGCGCTATAAGCAAGTGAGAAACCTTACAGACTGGATGGCGGGCGAAGGCAAAGACGTTACGTTGCCAACTCTAGATGTAGCCGACTTTATTGGCACGTCATTTACGACCGGCCCAGATGGTAAACTGTACCAACTGCCAACACAACAGTTCGCAAACCTTTACTGGTTCCGCTATGACTGGTTTAACGATGACAAGAACAAAGCTGATTTTAAATCCGACTATGGTTATGATCTTGGCGTTCCAGTCAACTGGTCTGCATATGAAGACATCGCTGAGTTCTTTACGGGGCGGGATTTGAGCCATCTGGACGTTGAAGGCGAAGTCTTTGGCAACATGGACTACGGAAAGAAGGACCCTTCACTAGGATGGCGTTACACTGATGCGTGGATGTCCATGGCTGGCATGGGCGACGCAGGTGAGCCAAACGGTCTTCCTGTTGATGAATGGGGTATTCGTGTAAATGACAAATCGCAACCAACTGGTTCTTGTGTAACACGTGGCGGCGCCACGAACTCACCTGCAGCTGTTTATGCGGTTTCAAAGGCCATAGAATGGCTTGAAAAGTACTCGCCACCAGCGGCGGCAGGTATGACATTCGGTGAAGCGGGGCCAATTCCTGCGCAAGGTAATGTCGCGCAACAGATGTTCTGGTATACTGCATTTACTGCTGCAACAGTTTTACCTGATTTGCCAGTCATGAATGCTGATGGGACACCGAAGTGGCGCATGGCACCTTCGCCACACGGCGCTTACTGGAAGGACGGTCAGAAAATTGGTTACCAAGATGCAGGATCTTGGACACTAATGGAGTCAACACCAGTAGATCGCGCTCAAGCCGCATGGCTATATGCACAGTTTGTCGTGTCCAAAACTGTTGACCTCAAAAAATCTGATGTGGGTCTGACCTTCATCCGTGAGTCTACTATTGACTCTGAGCACTTTACCGAACGCGCTCCACGTTTGGGTGGCTTGGTAGAATTCTATCGTTCACCAGCGCGCGTACAGTGGTCACCAACAGGCACCAACGTTCCAGACTATCCAAAGCTGGCACAACTGTGGTGGCAGAACATCGGTGATGCAATGTCAGGCTCTAAAACCCCGCAAGAAGCACTTGACGCGCTTTGTGCAGATCAAGAAAAAGTACTTGCTCGCCTTGAGCGCGCAGGTGTTCAGGGTGATTTAGGTCCAGTACTCAACGACGAAGAGAGTGCAGAATATTGGCTATCACAGCCGGGTGCTCCTTACCCCAAACTGGCAAACGAGGACGAAGATCCAAAAACCGTGGCATATGACGAGTTGATCAAATCCTGGCAGTAAATCTAAAATCTTTGATATGGGGCGCTATCGCGCCCCATATTTCCCAAAGTTCCATAGATAGATAACTACACTAAAGTTGACCTTTACATGGTTTTTGCCTCAACCTACTTACCAAACCCATCTGCTATTTTAGAGAAATAATATGAAATATGTACTGGCAATTGACCAAGGCACAACATCCACTCGAGCCATTATTTTCAATGAGTCATTGGTTCCCATAGCAAGCGCGCAGGAAGAATTTACCCAATTCTACCCCCAATCTGGTTGGGTCGAGCACGATCCACAGGATTTGTGGGGTACTACTGCAAGCACCTGCCGTGGAGCCATTGAAAGAGCAAATATTGTTGCGACTAATATTACTTCTATTGGAATAACTAACCAGCGTGAGACTACGCTTGTTTGGAACCGTAAAACTGGCCAACCGATCTACAATGCTATCGTCTGGCAGGATCGCCGGACTGCTAATTATTGCAAAGATCTATGCGATGAAGGCTACAGCGATATGTTTGCCGATCGCACTGGCTTGCTGATTGACCCATATTTTTCAGCTACCAAGCTCAAATGGATTCTTGATAATGTTGACGGAGCCCGCGACATGGCCAAGCGCGGCGAATTACTTTTTGGAACTGTAGATACATTTCTTATCTGGAAGCTAACCGGTGGCAAAGAACATCTAACCGATGCCACTAACGCGGCCCGCACCATGCTGTATGATATCCGCAAAGGGAGGTGGAGCCAGACAATCTGCGATTTATTCGAAATTCCTATGGATATGCTGCCTAAAGTAAAGGACAGCGCTGACAAATTTGGGAATAGCAGGGAAGATTTATTTGGTAACTCCATACCAATTTGTGGCGTGGCTGGTGATCAACAAGCAGCCACCATAGGACAGGCCTGTTTTAAACCAGGCATGTTGAAATCAACATATGGTACGGGGTGTTTTGCACTTTTAAATACTGGTGACACACTTGTAAAATCTAAAAATCGCCTACTTACTACAATTGCTTATCAAATTGATGGTAAACCAACATATGCACTTGAGGGTTCAATTTTTATAGCAGGTGCAGTGGTACAATGGTTGCGCGACGGGTTGAAAATCATTCGAAATGCGTCCGAGACGCAACCATTAGCTGAAGCGGCAGACGACACCCAGTCTATCGTTTTAGTACCAGCCTTTACTGGCCTAGGTGCTCCATATTGGAACCCGGAATGTCGGGGGGCAATCTTTGGATTAACTCGAAACTCTGGGCCAAACGAACTGGCTAAGGCAGCCCTTGAAAGCGTTGGTTACCAAACCCGCGATTTACTGGAGGCAATGCGCGCCGATTGGGTGTCAAAAGAAGCCTCAAGCATTCTACGCGTTGATGGTGGAATGAGTGCATCTGACTGGGCGATGCAGTTTTTATCGGACATTTTAGGCTCTCCCGTAGATCGCCCAAAAGTACTTGAAACAACTGCACTAGGCGTCGCATGGCTAGCAGGTATGGAGGTGGGCCTTATGCCAGATCAAGAAGCATTCTCAAATCAATGGGACGTGGAACACCAATTCCTACCAAACATGGACGAAACGACTCGAGCAAGAAAATACGCCGACTGGCAACGCGCTGTTACTTCAACCCTCAGATACTAACCAATGAAAAAAGCATTTACCTACTCTTGTCCAACTCAAGTACATTTCGGTGTCGGAGTAAGTAAAACTCTTTCCAGTCTCTTACCAATGGAGGCAGAGAGTATTCTGCTTGTCAGAGGGCAAAGCGGGCAGGCATCTGCACCAATTTTGGAGCTGTTGAACAAAACTAGGTTCAGCATCATGGAAGTAAGCTGCGATGGTGAACCCACCGTTGAGTCAATTAACGCCGCAATGGGCGTAGTAAAAGGCAGGCGTCCCAACGCCATAATTTCGTGCGGAGGCGGTGCGGTGATCGATGTCGGAAAGGTAATTTGTTTTGCTTTAGCAAATAACCTTCACAATTATGATGACGTTACCAAAGTATCACCAGTTCAAATGAACACTCAATGTGAAACCATTCATATTGCAATACCTACGACAGCAGGCACTGGCTCCGAAGTGACTGCCAATGCAGTTATAGGTGTGCCAGATAAAGGCGCGAAAATTAGCCTGCGAGGAAGAGGGATTTTTCCAACAGTTGCCCTAATTGATCCTGATCTCATGCGCAACGCTCCCAGATCAGTGATACTGCACGCAGGCATGGACGCTGTCACCCAGATTTTAGAAAGTTATACGTCTAATGCAGCCACGCCATTTTCTGATGCCTTAACAAGTTCAGTAAGGTTTTTAGGATTACCTGCTCTTAAAAAGATTTTAGACGATGGTGATACAACTGCTATGAATAATTTGGCATGGGTAAGTCATTTAAGTGGATTGGCACTGGCAAATTCTGGTTTAGGAGCAGCCCACGGCTTGGCATCTGTTATTGGTGGGCGTTTTAAAGCACCTCATGGAGCTTTATGTGGAAGGCTACTACCTTTAATTTTAGAGAAAAATTTGACGTGCGCACCGATTGGGTCGGATATACATCTTAAACTGTCATCCTGCATTAAACATATCGAAAGTGTTTTTCCAATAACCCAAAAAAATAGCCCAATGTCCGGATTGACTACGTGGTTAGATATGCAGGGTTTACCGCGTCTAGCAGATTGGTCCGTTACTAAAGATGATCTCGTCTCCATTGCTGATCAAGGCAGGCTAGCATCATCTAGTCAAAAAAATGCAGTCCCTTTAAATTCAGCTGATTACCTTGATATTTGTCAAAGCGCATTTTAATCACAACTCTGAAATAAGGCTAAATAAGACTTAAGGGTTTAATGTGAATAAGGCTTGCCTAATCTTTACCGCCCACTAGTCTAATCTTATACAACTATGGGAGAATTTCATGTTTAGAGAGACATTAATTGCCACTCTTGCTCTATCGTTCCTAGGAACAGCAACCGTTGCGCAAGAGAAGATGCGAATTTCATTGCAACTACCACTTACAAGTCACCTTGGTGAAAATTTAACACTTTTTGAAAAAGAGGTAGAAGAACGCACTAACGGCACTATCGACGTTGAGATCTATGATAGCGCGACTCTCTACAAGGATAAAGAAGTCCCTGCTGCAGTAGGTTCCGGCGCAATCGAGGCCGGCGTAGCTTCACTAACCCGCTATGTTGGCGACGCGCCAGTGGTAGATGTATTCTACATGCCCTTCCTGTTTAACACTGAAGACAAAGTGCGCGCGGCTGTCGCCGAAGGGTCCACTGTACGTGAAATTTTAGAAAGTGAAATTGCCAAAACGGGTGGTCAGGTTTTGTACTGGCAAGCATACGGTGGTGCTATCCTCTTATCTCAAGGTGGTCCAATCCGAACACCAGAGGACATGAAGGGGAAAAAAGCTCGCGTTTTCGGCAAAACGCTGGGTGACTTTGTCACAGCAGCAGGTGGTGCCCCTACCCTAATATCAGGCTCAGAACAGTACCTTGCCTATCAACGAGGAACTGTGGATGTGGGAATGACTGGCGTATCCGGCGTTAAATCCCGAAAGCTTTGGGAAGTCATGGATACCATTACAGTAACTAACCATGCAGACATTGAATTTGTTGTAGTAGTTAACAGTGAATGGTGGGATAGTCTTGATGTTGAAACGCAAGGGCACATCAGTGCAGCAGCAAAAATTGCACAGGATGATGTCAGGGACCGGGTGACCCAGATTGAGGCCGACGCTTATGCTGCTGCCAAGGAAAACGGTATGACAATAGTAGAGCTTAACGATGAAGAACTGGCCGCTTGGCAAGCCGTTTCACAGCCAGTGATTGACGGATACTTAAAAGCTACAGGCGATACGGGTAAACGAATTCTTGACTCGCTCAGCGCTAATTAAAAGTTGTTTAGATATGATCAAAAAACTAATGACGGGCGACTTAATTGTTGCCCGTTATCATAAAATATGAAGCTCATAACTTATATTTCGCGTTATGCCTGCATTTTAGGGTCATTTTTGATGGCCGCCACAGGAGCAATGCTGACCTATGAAGTTATTGCGCGATACTTTTTTATCAAACCTACAATATGGGCAGCAGAACTTAGTCAACTATGCCTTATCTGGGGATGCTTGTTGGCGATGGCACATTTACTGACGGCAAGGCGCCACATAACAGTGAATGCAGTTACATCTCTTTTGCCAAACACTTTTCAAAAAATATGCGTAGCAATAGCTCTGGCTGTAGTCATATTATTTTCCGCTATTGTTACTGTATGGGGTTACGAGATTTTCTATGACAGCTTTATACGAGGGCGTACAACTGGTTCGCTTCTAAACCTACCAGTATGGATTGCTGAAGCCTCCGTTCCAGTTGGTTTTGGTTTGCTGACAATTCAAGGGGTTGGTGAGTTAATAACATTGAGTTCATCTGGGCTATTTAGTCTCGGGGCAAGTCACGAATGACTATCATTTTAATCCTTGCCAGTCTGTTCTTGCTGCTATTGCTAGGCGTACCTGTTGCTTTTGCACTCGGAGGCACGGGGCTAGGTATGTTAATACTTGGCGGTTTTTCCCCATTAATGGCACCGCAATCTATTTTGTCTACTCTAGACGGCTTTATACTGTTAGCCGTGCCACTGTTCCTGCTTATGTCCAATCTGTTATTAAAAGGTGGGGTGGGTCGTGATCTCTTTGCCGCTGTACAAGCTTGGGTTGGTCATTGGCCAGGAGGCTTGGCAATAGCGACAATCATCAGTTGTGGGCTCTTTGCCGCAATATCTGGATCCTCAGTAGCCACCGCGGCAACAATTGGAACTGTTGCAATACCTGAAATGATCAATCGAGGTTATGATAAACGTTTTGTTTATGGCCTTCTTGCGGCTGGCGGCACCTTGGGTATCCTTATTCCTCCATCAATCCCAATGATTGTATATGGATTTGTAACAGAGCAATCTGTCATAGCACTTTTTTTGGCCGGTATTGGGCCTGGTTTGCTTCTTGTCACACTTTTTATTCTATTTGCCATGATACACGCACGACTGTCAGGTAATTTTGATGACGTACCAAAGGCCTGCATGTCAGAAAAAATTATGGCCTCCAAGCGAGCCTTACCCTCTGTTGCCTTGGCCGCTCTAGTAATCATTGGCTTATATTCCGGTGCATTTACTCCCACAGAAGCGGCAGCGGTAGGCTCAACCGCTGCTTTGTTTATTGTGGCCTTTTGGTTGCGCACACTGACATGGGCTACCTTATGGGAGGCGATCCAAGAATCAGCAATTACTACAGCCGCAATCTTGTTGATTGTTGCTGGAGCAAAAGTGTTTGGCAAAGCAATAGCATTGTATCGCATACCACAAGATATCTCAGCATTTCTTGCACAGACAATCGAAGGCCCCATCATGTTTATCCTTGTAGTATCAATAGTACTATTGCTGATGGGATTGGTATTTGAAGCACTATCAATGATCTTAATAATGACACCTGTTTTACTGCCTGCAGCCCTAGGTTTAGGATTTGATCCAATATGGTTTGGAATATTTATGGTGATAATGGTTGAATGTGCCCTTATCACGCCACCAGTTGGCTTGAACCTTTACGTGATCCAATCTGTTGCTCGTACCAGTTTGGGAAATGTCGCTCGCGGCGTCTGGCCTTTTTTAACTCTAATGCTGCTAACCGTCGCAATTCTTTATATTTTTCCAAATCTTGCTCTTTATATCCCATTTAAGTGGTAGCTAAATGATACAGACTCAACGCTTACGTACGCTACTGGCACAAGATACCTGTCACATCATGCCATGCTGTTTTGATGCGTTATCAGCAAAACTAATTGAGCAGGAAGGTTATGAGTTAACCTTCATGTCTGGTTTCGCAACCTCTGCAAGTCGTATTGGCGCTCCAGATCTAGGATTAATAAGCTATAGTGAAGTATTGGACCAAGCACGTAATATCACAGATGTAATCGAAATACCTCTGATAGGGGATGGAGATACAGGATATGGCAATGCGATGAATGTACGCCGCACATTAGCGGGCTTTGCAAAGGCAGGCTGTGCCTCCATTATGATTGAGGATCAATTAGCCCCCAAACGCTGTGGCCATACACCAGGAAAAACTGTTGTATCTCGTGATGAAGCGTTTGATCGTATTCGAGCAGCAGTAGACGAACGAGAGGCACTCAGAGCCAAGGGTGGCGATATCCTAATCCTTGCACGTACTGATGCACGTCATGAATATGGATTAAATGAAGCAATTGAAAGGGCCACTACTTTTGCTGAACTTGGCGCAGATATCCTCTTTGTAGAAGCACCACGTACAGAGGCTGAAATGCGGACAGTTTGCGATTCTCTCCCCGGTCCCAAAATGGCAAATATCGTTGAGGGAGGCGAAACACCCGATTTACCCAATGAAGCTTTACACGATATCGGATATTCAATTGCTGCATATCCTTTGACCCTAATGGCTGCCGCGATGAACGCGATGGTTACATCATTGCGTACTATGCGTGATGACGCTCGACCAAACTTGATGAATTTTGTAGAACTACGTGATCGAATTGGATTTGGCACCTACTATGAAGAATCAGAGAGTTACTCGTCTACGCAACGGAAATAATTTTCAAGACAAAATTTAAACCTCAAAAAACTCGGAGCTCATGCCTAATCCTCTTTTTGATACGCTGCTTGCTTCTCATCGTGTAAATGAATCGAATTTTTTAACGGATTTAGATGGTAATACCCGTAGTTACGCAATTTTTTTTGAAACCGTCTTACGCACTGCTAATGCACTAGGAAACTGTGGGTTAAAACGCGGCGATAGATTAGCAATACAAGTTGAAAAATCGTTCCAATCTCTAGAGATTTACATGGCCTGCGTCGCGTCTGGTATAATTTTTTTGCCATTAAATACAGCTTACACCATTAATGAAGTTAGTTATTTCCTTGAAGATGCCACACCAAAAGTTTTTATTTGCGATCCTGCTCAAAAGACTGAATTTATTGCTAAAACAACAAACTCCAAACTTTTGATTTATAGTTTAGCAGCCAATGGTACCGGCAGTTTTTCAAATTTGGTTGTAGAGCAGCCAGCTAATTTTAAACCTGTTGATCTAGATGCTCATGACGTTGCAGCATTACTTTATACCTCTGGAACCACCGGTCGCTCAAAAGGGGCAATGCTAACCCATAGAAATCTATTGTCCAATGCCGAAATATTAGTTGAGCAATGGCGTATTACAGCTGATGACACACTGCTCCATGCCTTGCCCATATTTCATACTCATGGGCTTTTTGTAGCAGTAAACACAACCCTTCTAGCAGGCAGCTCTATGATCTTCTTGCCTAATTTCAAAATAGACACTGTAATTAATAATTTGCCAAAAACAACAATAATGATGGGCGTTCCAACCTTTTACACCCGGCTACTTGACGACCCTAGATTCAACAAAAATTTAGTAAAGAATGTACGCTTGTTCATTTCTGGCAGCGCACCTCTATTGCCAGAAACCCATAAAATATTTGAGACTCGCACGGGCCACTATATTCTGGAACGTTACGGTATGACAGAAACTAATATGAATACCTCAAACCCATTTGAGGGCGAGCGTCGCGCAGGAACTGTTGGCTTTCCATTACCTGACATCAAAGTGAGAATCATGAAAGATGGACAAGAAGCCGAAGTGCAAAAGGGCGAAGTTGGTATGATTGAAGTTAATGGGCCTAATGTCTTTAAGGGTTATTGGAAAATGCCCGAGAAGACGGCAGAGGAACTGCGCGACAATGGTTTTCTAATAACTGGTGATTTGGGATATATTGACGAAGATAATTATCTACATATAGTCGGACGAAAAAAAGATCTCATCATTTCAGGTGGTTATAATATCTACCCCAAAGAAGTTGAGTTAGTTCTAGATGATCTTCCTGGCGTACTAGAAAGTGCTGTAATTGGCGTACCACATCCAGATTTTGGCGAAGCGGTCATAGCCGTTTTAGTGGCATCACCAAACTCCAACATTGATATATCAAACGTGCACGCAAAATTGGAATTAAACCTAGCAAAATACAAACAACCCAAAAAGCTTTTTTTGATCAAATCCTTACCACGGAATACTATGGGGAAAGTGCAAAAGAATTCGCTGCGTGACACTCACAAGAATCTTTTTATGACTGTATAAGCTCTGCAGACTTGGGTTAGTTTGAAGAGTTATTTGGGGTTAGAAGGCACATTTAAGTGATGCTTTAGCTAACTGGTTAACCATTTCACATTCAAACAAGCTGCTCGGAATGCAGCCGGTTGGTTGGAAAAAATCTCTGCCCCATAATTCCCAATTGGGAACCAGCCACGTCCATCCTCAGCATCAAGCCGATATTCTTCGAACCCAAAGCTACCATCAGGGCGACAAAAAACATCAACGCAGATAAAACCGTTGGGAGCATTGATTGATTGCATAACTTTATTTTGATGGGCCAATATTGCACAGATTGCGTGTGAGTTTCACAACATCCTTTATTTTGAAAATACAAATTAGTTGAACCAGCAATACCACTAAACAAATAATCCAGCTCTGATAAAAAAGCAGAAGGCTAGGGCGCCGATCCAATTTACCTGAACGCATTAAAAACGAACACGTTGGTGCCATCAACTGTATAACCATTAATTAATGTCTCAGCTCGTTTACTAGTCAGCCAGCTTTCAAGTAAACGCTGAGCTTGAATGTTAACGTGCGGGTGCCGCTTAGAATCAATTGGTAAGTAAGCATATTGATTAAAAAGTATAGGATCTCCTTCAAACAGCAAATCAAGCTCACCTTTATTCGCAAAATTCAACCAACTTGCACGATCTGTAAGAATATAAGCCCCCAAGCCAGAAGCAGTATTTAAACTAGCCCCCATTCCAGCACCAACGGCATTGTACCAAGTTCCAAAAAGCTTAGGGTCAAGTTTTGTAGAGGTCCAAAGAAACAATTCTTTTTTATGGGTTCCACTGGCATCGCCACGACTGACGAATGGAGCCTTAATAATTGCGATACGCGTCAATGCATCAACAGCAGTGTCTGCAGAGGCAATATCAGCTGGGTCAGTCTGCGGACCAACAACAACAAAATCGTTGTACATAATCTCTCGGCGATAAGGCGCATATCCGTTCTCAACAAAGACCTCTTCTGCCGCCTCAGAGTGAACTAAAATCGCATCCACATCACCCGCCTCTCCCAATCGCAAAGCCTGTCCTGTACCAACAATCAACAACTGCACCTCTAATCCAGTATCTTCCAAGATTACCGGTAAAAGGAGATCAGAAAGCCCCGAGTTGTGAAAACTTGTTGTAACTGCAAGCTTCATCTTTTCGGCTAATGCAGTCGTTGCAAACAAAGACACTACGATAGCAATTAAGCGTATCATTCAACAATCTCCCCTTTCAGAAAGGCTTTAGCTTCTGAAGTTTGCGGGGAGCATAAAATATCTTCAGCAGGCCCCTGCTCATGAACCTGTCCATTCAGCAAAAAGACTACATCAGTTGCAAGGCGACGAGATTGACCCAAATCATGTGTTGCCATAATTATCCGCGTGCCTGACGAATTTGCACTAAGGAGAAGGGTTTCAATTTCACGTGTGGAGCGCCCATCAAGATTTGCGCATGGCTCATCCAAAAAAAGAATTTTCGGTTTACGGATTAAAGCACGCCCAAGGGCGAGCTTTTGTTTTTCGCCACCTGATAGACGTGTTGCAGGGCTGTTTAACATCTCTGTGAGACCAATTTGGTTTGCCCAATAAATGACGTGTTCGTCAATCTTGGAGGCTTGTTGGCCTAAAAGTTTCATTGGATAAGCTAGATTCTGGCGCACCGTTCGACGTAGCATTACAGGCCGTTGAAAAACATAAGACTGAGTTCGTCGTACTGACCTTTCTGCCATGGACCACTGAACGGATCCTGATGAAATTCTTTCAATCCCGTGCAACACTTTAAGGAAGGTAGTTTTTCCAGCACCATTTGGCCCTAAAACGATGGTTAACCCACTCCCTTTCAAATCTAAACTTACAGGCCCCAAAATTAACTTGCTGCGTCGTTTAACGCAAACAGCACGCAATGCGACCAAGTTTATACCAGCTACCATGTGCCCTCCTGCTCAGTCCGTGACAAAGTATGGATCGCAAAATTCACAAGTAATGCTAACGCTATCAGGACAAACCCCAGACCCAAAGCAAGTGCAAAATCACCCTTTCCAGTTTCAAGGGCAATAGCAGTGGTCAATACACGCGTGGCATGGTCGATATTACCACCAACAATCATAATCGCACCAACTTCCCCAATGGCCCGGCCAAACCCGGCAAGCGCACCAGTCAACAAAGCGCGACGCCCATCCCAAATCAATGTCAATATTCGTTGACGGCTGGTCGTGTTAAGTGAAATCAGAAGATCATGATATTCAGCCCAAAGCTCGCGCATGGCTTGATGGGTCAAGGAAGCTATCAGTGGAGTTATTATAATAACCTGTGCGATTATCATAGCAGTAGGTGTAAAGAGTAACCCCAAGACACCAAACGGGCCAGAACGCGATAATAGTAAGTAGACAATCAGCCCCACGACAACCGGTGGCAAGCCCATCAACGCATTCAGGGTTGCAATTGTTAGGCGTCTAAACCGGAAACGACGTATCGCAAGCCAAGTCCCAAAAGGTAAAGCAAAGATACAAGCGATTACAAGCGCAGACATACTTACTTGTAGTGAGCGCAGCGTAATCTCAAACAAATCTCTATCAAGAGTTATGATTAGTCGGAATGCTTCAACGATACCCGCCCAAATCTCATTCATTTTGGCACTATCCTACCCAAAAGAAGGGATCAGTTATTCAAACGCACATCTGCACCAGAGGCTCTGTCTTCGGTAGAAAATCCTGCATTCTCGAGGATAAAATTCGCCCCAAAGGCAATCACCACGATAGCCACGAAGGCTGCCAGCATAGCTTTCATTTTAGTTCTCTTCCTGCACCGTATTGGTGCGCAAATAATCAATTAGATCGTCACGATCATGTTTTTTAACAATCCGTTGCATCGGCATCTTCGTGCCAGGAATAAAATGGTCTGGGCCCAAATCAAACAAAGCATTTACACTTTCTTCCGACCAAACAATGCTAGATCCACTTAGTGTATCCGAATAAGTATAGTCTATAACCGTACCCGCCTTGCGCCCAAAAAGTCCATATAAGCTTGGCCCTGCTTTCCGGGCACTACTTTTTGTCAAAGAATGACAAATGGAACATTTCCGTTTAAATTGGCGCTCACCATTTGGAAGAGAGATTGGATCTTCGAGAAAACTTTGGATGCCTCCAACCATTGGAATATGTTCGTCCATTACCGCAACTGGCCAAGAATAAACTATGTCCTCAATACCGCCAGCGTGGATGTATTCGCCGTCTGGGGAATAAGAAAGCGCCCAGATTGGACCTGTAAGGGAGGCCTTAAAATCAGTAGTGATACGACGTACTGTGGTATCTATAAACATAATATATCCTTGCCCATCCCCAATTGCGAGCATCTTAGTCACGGGATCATAGGCCATCGATAAAACTGGTCGGCGGCCTAGCGTAAAGTCAGCAATGGTCTCGCCAGTATTAAGGTCTACCATACGAGTGCCCCCATCAGCTGCACCATAAGCAAGCCAGCCATCCGCATCATTTACGATTAACCTATTAACGCCAAACCCATGTTTAACTATCACAGTCGAAGGTGCCTTTGGATCGTTTAGGTTCCAAGATCGAATTGTACCATCCATAGAGGCCGAGTATAAGGTCTGACCATCCTGCGTAAAAGCTATCGCGTTGACACCAGCACGATGCCCAGAAAGGAGGATCATGTCATCAACCAGCCAACTTTCTACAGAGCCATCCAAACCCTCAATATGGGTGAGACCAATTTTATTATCCCACGAAGCTGTTGCCAAAGTTTGACCGTCCGGAGCAATAGCAACATCCGCTATTTTGGCTGTATGGGCTGCAACCATGCGTCCACTGGCACTTTCTAGTGACCAGACCCAAAGCGTAAAATCGTCCGCCCCAGAAGCAATAATTTTATTATTCAAAAAACATACAGTGTTAACTGCTGCCCGGTGCCCTTCCAGCCAAACTGGCCCATCAGTCCTCCAAAAACCCACTGCATTGTCAAAGCTAGCTGTGGATATTTCGCCCAAAGGTGATACTGCGATATCCATAATGGGACCACCGTGACCTTTCAGAGTATAAAAGCCCTGCCCAATTGAAGGCGACGCCAACCAAATTACTATGCAAGCGGCACGTAGCATCTATTCAGCGGGTGTTGCACTTTCAGAAGATAGCCTCTCCTGTTTTGCTTGTACTTCCTCAACCCAAAGGGAATGATGTTCCCGAGCCCACTGTTCCTCGACATCACCAGTACCCATAGCATCATAGGCACCCTCCATACCGACTGATCCGATATAAATATGGGCCAGAATAATAGCCATCAGAACAAAGCTGACAATAGCATGCCAAAGTTGAGCATATTGCATTTCTTCTTGCGGTGCGAGGCTTGCGTTGAAATCACTCAATCCAAAGGCTTCTGGAATTCCAAAACTGTTTAGCTTTTCAAAGGTTGCTGCAAACAAATTGATTTCAAAAGGAAACAATAATGAAATACCAGTTATCGAAATAGACGTTCCCAACACAATCACAGACCAGAAGATCAACTTTTGACCTGCATTGAACTTCTTGGCTGGTGGGTGACCTTTGGCGAAGATACCACCTCCCTTTAAAAGCCAGTTAATATCTGTACGATCTGGCAAATTATGTAAAACCCACATCGCAAAAATAATCACAAGCGCTGCAATAAAAGCCCATGAAACGTTATTGTGGACCCATTTGGATGCTACAGCCAAAGTTGAGAAAATCTCGTGCCCAAATGCTGGAATTAAAACCTTGCGCCCGAAAAGAGTTAACAGACCAGTGATACCAAGCAACAAAAAGGAGCCAGCTAGCAACCAATGGCCAAACCGTTCAATAGCTTTAAAGCGTACAAGCGTGCGGCCTGTTTTTTCACCGTCGATACGGATCTTACCACGAATTAGATAAAATAGAGCCAGTAATGAAAAAGTACCGAGCAGCAGATATAATCCATATTTAGACAACGGCCCATCACGAAAGGTCAGCCAACGCATGCCACCATCCTGCACCAGGACTGTTCCTGTTGGCCCTTTGTATGTGCTTGTGACATTGGCAGATCCAAAACGTAAAGAGCGCCAAAGCTCCGGATCTGATGTGCCTCCTAGTGTACCAAGTTGATTAGCCATTCCTGCCGCACTATTAGGATCACCCGTCGCATTGGACCGAAAGCTGTTATCTACTTTTTCTCCCCGTTGCCGCGCCATAATATCTTCAAGAGTTTGAGCACCACCTGTTTTCGTTCGATCTCGTGGGACTTGTTCCACTGCATCCTGTGCGTTTGCAACGGAGAAAAGCGACAAAGTCAGCAATATAGCGATCAGCACACGAAACATGATGTTCCCTTTTGATTTTTTAAGCCAAAAAAGGCGACCCTCTTTGGGCCGCCCTTACTTGGTCATTGGGCCAGACAGTAATAGTTAGCCGTCTCGCTGGCCGTAGGCTGAGCCCCAGCCCCAAGCACCCGAACCAAAGCCGCGTGCTACGACGCGTTCGCGGTAAATTCCCGAAACCACATCACCATCTCCTGCTAGCAAAGCTTTAGTTGCGCACATTTCCGCACAAATTGGCAATTTGCCTTCCGCAATGCGGTTTCGGCCATATTTTGCAAATTCAGCAGTGGAATGTGTTTCTTCTGGTCCACCAGCGCAAAAGGTACATTTGTCCATCTTGCCACGAGATCCGAAATTTCCAGCTTGTGGAAATTGCGGTGCGCCAAAGGGACATGCATAAAAGCAGTAACCACATCCGATGCAAAGGTCTTTAGAGTGTAATACCACCCCTTCCTCATTCTGATAAAAACAGTCCGTTGGACAAACCGCCATACATGGCGCGTCGGAGCAATGCATGCATGCTACAGAAATCGACCGTTCACCCGGCGAGCCATCATTGATTGTTACGACTTTGCGGCGATTAATGCCCCAAGGCACTTCATGCTCATTCTTACAAGCCGTGACGCAAGCATTGCATTCAATGCAGCGTTCAGCATCTACGAGAAATTTCGCTCTTCCCATTTCGCAGGTCTCCTTATGCTGTCCAGATTTTACAAAGAGTGGCTTTTGTCTCTTGCATCTGAGTAACTGAATCATAGCCATACGTCTGTGCGGTGTTACTGCTTTCGCCTAACACGTAAGGATCTGCACCATCAGGATATTTACTCCTTAGGTCCTTACCTTCTAAATGCCCTCCAAAGTGGAATGGCATAAACGCAACGCCTTCACCAACCCGTTCGGTAACCATGGCCATAACTTTGACCTTACCTCCTTCGGGGCCTTCTACCCAGACTTGTTGTCCATCACGTACGCCCAAGTTATTTGCATCACGCGTATTGATTTCTACAAACATATCTTGCTGAAGTTCGGCCAGCCAAGGGTTCGAGCGAGTTTCGTCGCCACCTCCCTCATATTCAACCAAACGGCCAGACGTCAGAACCATTGGGTAGTCCTTCGAAAAGTCCTGTTTTTGGATCGAAGCATACATGGTTGGAAGACGATAAAACTTCCGGTCCTCATACGTTGGATAGTCTTCAACCAAATCTCGACGATTGGTGTAGAGCGGTTCACGATGGACCGGTACTGGATCCGGGAAAGTCCACACAACTGCACGAGCCTTGGCGTTTCCAAAAGGTGCACATTCATGCGCAATTGCCACTCTTTGGATTCCACCCGAAAGGTCAGTTTTCCAATTAGTCTTAGGCCCCGCAATTCCATCAATAACGGCCCGTTCTTCTGCCGTAAGCTCATTATCCCAACCAAGATCCATAAGCATCTGCATAGTAAATTCAGGGTAACCGTCCTGAATATCACTATCGAGGCTATATACACCTTCAGCTAACAGATTTTCGCCGTCACGTTCTACACCAAAGCGGGCACGGAAGGTTAAACCACCTTCAGAGACACGTTTAGACATGTCGTAAAGGTTAGGCGTGCCAGGGTGATTCATCTCGGCAGTGCCCCAGCTTGGCCATGGCAGACCATAATAATCGCCATCAGCAGGACCACCATTGGCACGCAGCGTTGTCCTATCAAAAGTATGCTGGTTAGCCATATGTTTTTTAATCCGGTCAGGATCTTGGCCGGTGTATCCAATCGTCCACATACCCCGATTAAACTCACGGGTTATACTTTCCACGTTCGGCGTTTCTGGGTCGTCCATATCAATGTTCCGGAACAAACGATCACCCCAGCCAAATTTATTAGCAAACTTGGCTATGATGACCTCGTCAGGCAAGCTTTCAAACAGCGGATCAATGATCTTGTCACGCCATTGAAAAGAACGGTTAGACGCTGTTACTGAGCCACGTGTCTCAAACTGAGTGCAAGCAGGTAAAAGATAAACGCCGTCAGTTCTATCCTGTAATACTGCTGACACTGTTGGATACGGATCAACAACAACCATCATATCCAACTGCTCCATCGCAGTTTTCATTTCCTTCTGACGGGTTTGCGAATTGGGTGCATGGCCCCACAGTACCATTGCACGTACCTTGTCAGGGTTATCCATGTTATCAGGATCTTCAAGAACACCATCAATCCAACGCGACACCGGAATACCGGTGAGGTTTTGCAAGGATTTATCTTTCCCATCCGCACCTTTGACCATAGCAAACTGATTTTTCAACCAATCGCCATCCTCTTCCCAAACACGAGCCCAATGTGCCCATGCTCCGGCTGACAGGCCGTAATAACCAGGCAGTGTATGCGATAGAACGCCAAGGTCTGTGGCACCTTGAACATTATCATGGCCGCGGAAGATGTTTGTACCACCACCACTTGTGCCCATGTTGCCCAAAGCTAACTGCAGTACGCAGTATGCACGCGTGTTATTATTACCGTTGGTATGCTGTGTTCCACCCATACACCAAATAACGGTACCAGGGCGATTATTCGCCATAGTGCGGGCTACTCGTTTGAGCTGTGAAGCAGGCGCACCGGTTACGCGTTCAACCTCTTCGGGCGTCCAACGGGCTACTTCTTCCTTAATCTGATCCATGCCCCAAACACGAGTACGGATAAATTCTTTATCTTCCCATCCATTTTCAAAAATATGCCACAGGATGCCCCAGACTAAAGCTACGTCCGTTCCGGGACGGAATCGCACATATTCATCTGCATGAGCGGCTGTGCGGGTAAAGCGTGGGTCACAGACAATTACAGGCGCATTGTTTTGCTCTTTAGCTTTCAAAAGGTGCAAAAGTGAAACCGGATGAGCTTCAGCTGGGTTACCACCAATGATCATTATGGCTTGGGAATTATGAATATCGTTGTAACTGTTGGTCATGGCGCCATAGCCCCATGTATTGGCAACACCAGCAACCGTCGTAGAGTGACAAATTCGAGCCTGATGGTCCACGTTATTTGTGCCCCAATAGGCAGCAAACTTTCGGAACAAATAGGCCTGTTCGTTGTTATGCTTGGCAGAACCTAACCAATAGACCGAATCTGGTCCGCTTTCTTCGCGGATCTTCATCATTCCGTCGCCAATCTCGTTGATTGCTTGATCCCAGCTGATACGCTTCCACTCTCCACCCTCTTTTTTCATTGGGTACTTCAAGCGGCGCTCACCATGAGCATTTTCTCGGACGGCAGCACCTTTGGCACAATGAGCGCCCAGATTAAAAGGGCTGTCCCAACCAGGTTCTTGTCCTGTCCAAACACCGTTGCTCACTTCAGCCATAACAGTACAGCCAACCGAACAGTGGGTACATACTGACTTGACAAGATTTACAGCACCACTGGCGGCTGTTGCAGCTGTAGCTTGGGTGATTGTTCCACCTGTCGCTGAAATAGCAGCAAGGCCACCAATGGCCAAACCGGATCCACGCAAAAATGCACGTCGATCAACAGATTTTTCGGCAACATCAGATAGAATGCCAGTCCGCTGGGGGCGTCGCGCAACCCCGTTGGTTTTTTTCTTTAGCATGTTCGTTTCTCCCTTGCTTGCTTGGGACAATTCCCTTGCTTGCTTGGTTATTTTCCAACCATGGACAGTCGGGCGTCACGCAACCAGTCGTCCACGGGTCGATGAATAGCGCCTTAGAAGCGGGTGCTTTCAAGATATGCGCGGGTATGCAAAGTATCTTGCATCACTTCAGAGTTTAAATCAACTGGTTGAGCCTCCGCTTGTGTTGCACCTGTAGCAAGTGCGATTGTTGCAATTGGCGCAGTGGTTCCAGCTAATTTAAGAAAGTTGCGGCGATTTGTACCGTCTGTCTTCTTCGTCATGGGATGTCTCCCTCCTTGTTACGGTGAGCATCCTCACCAATTATGTTTTAAGTATTTAAGAAACTGTCATTCGAAATGCTTCTCGCTCAATGTTCATGAATTCGCGTCCAACTGCACCCAACGAAGCGTAGAGTATAGAATTTTTAGCCGCTTCTAGGTCGGAGAAAAAATGTTCCGCCCATGGGGATATATGTTTGTTAAAAAATGTCTTCTGCGCTTCCAGTGATGCGGCTTGACTAAAGCGACCAACGATCATACCGGCCATCATTTCCATTAACGAAGCAATGTTATCTTCTGGCTCGAATACATTTGGTGCTCGGGTCATTGTGCGCGCAGCCATATCAGCACGTAAAATTGCCAAGGGCTTTTCATTTAAAAAACCCGTTAAGTAGTAACTGGCATATGGCAAAAGCTCCCCACGACCCAAACCAATAAACAACGCGTTAAACTCGCTTTCAACGCTGCGCGGCTTACTAGCTTTAGCAACACGAGCAAGACCAGACACAGCTTTACCCATCTCGCTGTCATCCCCGCTTAACTGCGCACACTGATCCAACAATAGCTGATCAGGCGGACCAGACAGCATTAATCCCAAAAAATTGTAAAGATCGGCGCGCAGCCTATCCTCAGAAACAGTGGTTATGTCTTCAGCTACACTCACGCAGTATCCTCAACTATGAATTTCATGCGACGCGGACTTGGTGTGGCATAATCCGTTAGCTCTACAGCCTCATCGTGCTGTGTCGTGATGGGCTTAGTGTCCACCTCTGGGTTAATCAAGTCAAGCTCAACAGCATCTTTTTCTTCATCGACCTCTGCAATCACTTCTTTAATCACAGTAAAATTATCATTCTCTTCCTCTTGACGGGCAATTTCTTGAATATGCTTAAGCATACCTTTGCCAACTTGATAGGCTGTCTGAATGTTCTCGACGGCCATCGCCGAATCAGTAAAGTCCTCACCATAATCAACCAGCATATCTACGTTAGCCAAAACAGGGTTCGATCGCCAAAGCGTACGCAGTGCACGACGACGGATCTGATCAGGCACAGTTTTAGCCATGAACACAGAAAAGTCATCGCCTTGAGTTAGTGTATCTGGATCGGGTAAGTCGAGTGCCTCCAACATCTCTGCCTCATCCATATTTTCGAGGGCCGATTGTTCTAATTGCAACGCTTTTTTATCTGCAGCAGACTTTTCATCTCTTGCCTCAGCAGCGGCACCAGCCCGCCGGCGAGCCCAAAAATCTTGACCTCCGCTCAATGCACCGTCTCCTTAGAGCCTGGTGCGCGGTAAACGTCTGAAACTTGACGAATACGAGCATCGCCCTTGCCGTCTTCTGTAAAATCCACGCGATGCTTGTCACGACGCCGCTTGACGAAGACTTCATCTTCATGATGCAATTCAATAAATTCGCGAATCCAAGCAATCAAGCCATCCGGCATTGGGATTTTTTCGACTAGTTCTTCACCAGTATCGGCATAATCTTGCGCTTCATAAGGCGAAGCTGTTGTTAAAACTATGTCCAAGGGTTTATCTCCATCTGAATGGCGCATTACAACATAAATAGATGGGATCTTCGCAGACAGGCCGTGCAAATATGCCTCTGTATCAGTTCGAAACAACTCTAGCGGCAAGGTTGTTGCGTGAAATTCAACAGCTTCTCCATCGCGACGCAACTCTTTCCAATCGGCGGGGCCTGCTCCAGGTAGTACCGCCACCGCCTTCCAAACGTGATTAACCCAATGGGTCACCCCAGGTACCCTACGAAGCACAATCCCAAGGGGGATTGAAATGGATTTAGTGTTTTTATTATTCACTTAGTTCCATGCTCCTATTATATATATTTTCTATAGTGCCCTGATTCAGGGGTAATCTCAAAGAACTATTTTACAACGTGTGCTACTTTGCAGCAATTTTGCGTTTATTTAGTAAGTTCAAAACTACACGACCATACAAGAAATCTGCCTATACTTTTATTTTCTCGAGAATTGAAACTGCCTAACGTCTTATTTGCAATAAGGCACAATCCCAACGATACTATCAAAGAAATTAGTTTACCAATAGCTACAAACCCGTCAATCCTATCTCACACACTACTATTTTAGCAGATAAACTGTAGGGAATAAAAATGGCTAAAAAGCTGATATTGTGCGACTGTGAAGGCAGCCAAAACGTGGATGCAGATGCTATCTCAAGGGCCTGCAAGCTAACCTGCTCAAGTGTTTTCACCAACCTATGCACTTCCCAAATAGACTTAGCAGCTAAGGAATTAGCTCAGGGTGATGTAATAATCGCCTGCCAACAGGAACGGCAGACTTTTGAAGATCTAGCAGAAGAGATAAATGTAGATTCGCCAGGATTTCTGGATCTAAGAGATCGCGCAGGCTGGGGCGAAGGGGACACAAGTGCAAAAATGAGCGCTCTGGCAGCAGAAGCGATATTAACAATGCCACTTAGAAAGTCTGTCGATGTTATTTCTGAAGGGACGTGCTTAATCATTGGTGGAACAGCAGCAATTGATGCAGCTAATGAATTGTGCGATTTGTTGGCGGTAACAGTTCTTTTAGATGATGCTAATTTATTACCGTTTAACCGTAAGTTTGACTGCGTTGTTGGTGCTATTCGTGCTGTCAATGGGGCTCTTGGTAACTTCACCGTAAAGTTTGATGCTCTGCAGCAAATTCTGCCCGGTGGAAGAAATGCATTCCGCCTCAGCGCTCCCAAGAATGGTACGGTATCAAATTGTGATATTATTCTTGATCTAACAGGGAATACAGCATTTGTCCCCTCAGCAGAAAAGCGTGAGGGTTATATACGTGCAGACCCAACACACTTACTATCGGTCACAAAAGCTAGTTTTGAAGCTTCGCAATTAATTGGGACTTTTGAGAAACCACTTTATGTCAAGCTCGAAGAAGCTCTTTGTGCTCACTCACGAGCAGAACAACCTGCTTGCTCAAATTGTTTGAATGTCTGTCCAACCGGTGCAATCACATCAGTGGGAGAACATGTTGCAGTTGACCCAATGGTTTGCGCTGGGTGTGGATCTTGTTCAGCAGTCTGTCCATCAGGAGCGATTAGCTATGACGCACCGTCAATTGATACTATATTTAGACGGCTGACAACTTTGGCATCAACATACAAAAAATTAAGCAGAATTTCTCCACATCTTTTAGTGCATGATGCTGTATACGGCCTTGAAATGATTTCTCTTGCAGCGCGCTTTGGAAGAGGGCTTCCGGCACATGTTATACCGCTAGAAGTTGACGCATTGTCAGCGTTCGGACACGCTGAAATGGTTGCGGCACTTGCGTGCGGATTTGAGCATGTTGATATATTAGTTACACCAAAATCTGAGCTAAATGTTCTTGAGGATCAAAAAGAACTTGCTCACGCACTTGCTGGGGTAGATGCTGTAAGTCTTTTACAATTAACTGATCCAGATGATTTGAGTGAAAAACTCTATAACTTAGATAAAGCAACCATTAGTTGCAGTGCTATTTTACCAATAGGATCAAGGAGACAAGTGACACGGCTTGCAACTAGGGCCTTGCAGCCGGATGCTGATATTATAACTTTACCAAGTGGTGCGCCCTATGGGGCGGTAGTGGTCGACACTGATGCCTGCACACTTTGCCTTTCCTGTGTTTCGCTTTGTCCATCTGGCGCTTTAGGAGACAATTCTGACCTGCCACAGTTACGTTTTCAGGAGGACGCCTGCTTACAATGTGGCCTGTGCAGCAACATTTGTCCGGAGAATGCCATTACACTGCGTGCACAAATAGATTTAACCGATATCTCACTTGATCAACGCGTCCTTAATGAAGAAGAACCATTTGCTTGCATCGAATGTGGGAGCCTATTTGGTTCAAAATCAACCATCGCCAAGATTACTGAAAAGCTAGCTGGCAAACATACAATGTTTGCTACTTCTGAGGCAGCCAAAATGATCCAAATGTGCGAAAACTGTCGAGTCCAAGCACAATATCATTCGACTGAAAATCCTTTTCAAAACGGGGAACGTCCACGTGTTCGTACCAGCGATGACTATGACTATTTTAGCAAACGAAAGGATCACTGAGTTTGAATGGGTGCTCCAAGGTCTGCCGGCTCGATCGATCCAACATAAGCAGTTATCGCTTCAATTTCGTGTACCGTCAATTCGATTGGTATTATGGGCGGGGGCAAGTTATCTGGAAATGGTTCAGTAATATCCTTGACTTGAGTGAATGATGGATGCGGTCTAAGGACAAAAAAACTTTCGAACCGGGACTGCCAATCTGGAAAAGTCCTCATCAGAGCAAAAGACGGACTTGATCCAATTGTATCCATACGATTGGTCTCATTGATGGCGTGACATCTACCACATTTTTCAAAACTCACAGCCTCACCCAAACCTAAATCACCTGTCAACGCAACAACTTCAATTTCATCAACTTGGGCAACATCAGAGTTAAATAAAACATTCCCATTTGGTGCATAAGCCTCAATCGTACGCTTACCAACATCCGACAACAACCAAGCCTCAAAAACCTCAGTGTCTGCATCATTTGTTCTAGAAAGATGCCAAATCTTATCATTTTGACGAAAAACAGGCTTACCATCTGATCCAAAAGTAGCCTCACCTGCTTCAAGTGAAATCGTTATACGCACTCCAGTTTTCAGAGAAAATCGAGGCAACAGATGCTTCATAAACCCTGTTTCAGCTAACTCAATTGGAACATGCAAAGTAAACATTTTGCCCTGTGCCCAAACGGGATTAGTCATTAAAATTATCAAAATGACTACTTTTATCAGCATTACAGCTCCCCCATTATATTTTGTTAGCTTGCGTACCAGCCTAAGAGCGCTAGGGTGTCTTCGTCAACAATTCCAATAAAGCGGAGAACTTTACCATGAGCGAAGACTTTAATATGTCGATGCGCAAGTTTTTAAAGCAAGTAGGAGTGACCTCCCAACAGGCTATAGAAGAAGCGATGCGAAAGGCAAAAGACACAACTGGCAAAAGCTTTGAAGTAAAAATGGTCCTGACGGTTGATGGCATCAATCTCGAACACGTTGTCACTGGCAAGATTGAAGGTGCGTAGGTGTTGGTTTCTCGTGAGACAGTTATTCAATGCTTGAAAGAGGTCAAAGCCCCCTCAGGCATTAATTTAATAGAGGCCGGATTGGTTCGAGCATTGAACGTAGAGGACGGTGCAGTTCGATTTGTTATGGAAGTGGATCAACCTGAACCTTTCTTGGCTACAAAATCCGAAGCTGAAGAAAAGTTGAACGTCTTGGGCGCTAAATCTGTGTCTATTATAATGACATCTCACGCCAACAAGGCTCCACCACCAGATCTCAAGCCTGGCCGGAGTGCAGAAGCGAAAGGGCCTGAAAAAGTCCCCGGAATCAACCGCATTATCGCAGTGGCTTCAGGTAAAGGGGGCGTTGGAAAATCTACTGTCGCAGCTAACCTCGCCTGTGCACTAGCTGTGGAAGGGCGCAAAGTTGGAATGTTGGATGCTGATGTGTACGGGCCTTCACAACCACGAATGTTAGGGATTTCCGGCCGCCCGCAAAGCCCCGATGGCAAAATGATCTTACCACTACGAAACTATGGCGTGACGATGATGTCTATCGGATTGATGACTAACGAAGATCAAGCCGTTGTGTGGCGCGGTCCTATGCTAATGGGTGCGCTACAACAGATGCTTACCCAGGTACAATGGGGAGCACTCGATGTCCTAATAGTCGATCTACCCCCAGGGACCGGTGATGTACAAATGACACTGGCGCAAAAGGCCCACTTAGATGGCGTTGTGATTGTATCAACTCCACAAGATGTAGCTTTGTTAGATGCCCGTAAAGGAATTGACATGTTCAAGCAAATGGGCACCCCCGTCCTTGGTATGATCGAAAATATGAGCACACATATTTGTTCTAATTGTGGGCATGAAGAGCAAATTTTTAGCCATGGCGGCGTAAAAGCCGAAGCTAAAAAACTAGATGTGCCTTTGCTAGCAGAGATCCCGTTGCATTTAGATATTCGATTGGCTGCAGATGGTGGGGCCCCGATTGTGGTGTCGAAACCAGACTCACCACAAGCCCAAGCATTTAGAATGGTTGCAAATGCACTAATTGAAGCAGATAAAGCATGACTGTAGTAACGTTCCCCCCTCTATTCAGCGGACTAGCTGTCGAAGGACCAATCAATCCATTTAGTAAAGCATGTGCAGAAGCTGCTCGTGGGTGTGATGCAGGTTTAGTTGTTTACAACCTAGGCAAAGATATTTTGAGAGCAGCAATAGTTTTTGTGCCAGAAGTTATTCTTTGTGATGCAATTGCTATGGTGCCATTGTGCGGTGTTGGGTTTCAAAATGCTCTAGGTGCGCTGGCGCCACCAGAGGTCGCAGTTCATTTGGAATGGGATGGTGGAATACTGATCAATGGTGCAACTTGCGGTGGCCTTCAGGCTTCGGCATCAAGCTCTGATCCTGAAACCGTACCTGATTGGCTAATCATCGGCCTTGAGTTGCCGCTTTGGCCCGCCTCAGATGATACTGGCCAAACGCCAGACCAGACCGCGCTTTATGCTGAAGGCTGCGTAGAGGTGAATGCGGCAGCATTACTCGAGGCGTGGGTCAAGCACTCATTAGTGGGTATCAACACTTGGTTGGATGAGGGAGTTGGTCCTTTGCATAAAGAATGGCGTGGGCTTGCTCATGGTATCGGAGAAGACATCAAAATAAATAGAATGACTGGTACCTACCTAGGTGTAGACGAAAAGTTTGGAATGCTGTTGCGCGATACAAAAAAAACGCACCTAATCCCACTAACTTCGATTCTGGAGGACTGATAGCATGATGTTGGCCCGCGCAATACACTTTGACGAAAGTGACATGAATATATTCCACTCCCCTGCTGGCACAGGGGAGTGGTGCATATCAGGTGGTTTTGAGTTTTCCAACTGGTCAGAGGCTGATCTGGTAGGCAAAGCACGTCAGGCATTTTCAAACGGATGGCTTGGAATCGAGACATTTGGTCGGGTTTCAGTGGTAGCAGTAACACAGACTGAACAATCAGAGTTTGATCTTCTATTGAAAACTCTTTCTCAACATTTTGTGGACGTCTATGGAGCCCCATCCATTACAGATGCAGAAGGAGTAGCCCGAGAAGAAATGAGACATATGATCGATATCTGCGATGGTCAGCCCCCTAACACTCTCCTACTTGTTTCTCGGGAATTAACCGAAGCAGGTGTAAAAGAGAGTTTTCGCGTAGTCGAACCTCGCGATGCCGATTTAGACCAGTTCGCGATTCATGGGTCTCTTGACGAAGACCATAACCATTAGCGCTAGGACGTTAGGTGACACCATTTTTGAAAGTAGACAATCAAAAAACCCGCAGTTTTGATCAATACTTTAAACTGCGCTTCAAAAGCCAAGACTAAAGTCGTTGAAAGGATCGATTATGCCTCAAGCTCTCGTTTTGGAAGAAAAGGGGAAGCTGTCTCTACGTGAGATCAATCTTAACATGCCATTTGGTCCACATGATGTCAGGATTGCCATTCACACTGTAGGTGTTTGTGGAAGTGATGTGCACTATTACACACATGGGAAAATTGGTCCATTTGTCGTTAAAGAACCGATGGTGTTGGGGCATGAAGCATCTGGGACAATTATTGAAGTTGGAAGTGCAGTTTCAAATCTTAAAAAAGGTGATCGTGTATGTATGGAGCCAGGTATTCCTGATCCTAATTCGCTAGCTACCAAATTAGGCATCTATAACGTAGATCCTAAGGTCCGTTTCTGGGCAACCCCGCCAATACACGGATGCTTAACTCCCGAAGTAGTTCACCCTGCAAAGTTTACCTATCAATTGCCTAATCATGTGACTTTTGGTGAGGGTGCCATGGTAGAACCATTTGCAATCGGAATGCAGGCAGCATATCGCGCGAAAATCAAACCGGGGGATGTTGCACTGGTTCAGGGCGCTGGCCCAATCGGTATGATGGTTGCTTTAGCCGCACTTGCAGGCGGATGCTCCAAAGTGATCATCACAGACTTCGCAGAGCCCAAACTAGACCTAATTGGCCAATATGATGCAATAATTCCAATAAACCTCAGCGAGAACAACGCAAACAAAAGAATAGATCATGAAACTAAAGGATGGGGATGTGATCTTGTATTCGAATGTTCAGGGTCACAGAGAGCCATCATCCAATCACCTCTTTTTGTCTGCCCTGGTGGCGCCATTATCCTCGTAGGTATGCCAGTAGAACCCGCACCAGTTGACATCGTTTCTCTACAAGCCAAGGAAGTGCGCATAGAAACAGTGTTTCGTTATGCCAATGTTTATGATCGTGCTATAAATTTAATAGCCACAGGTAAGGTGGATCTAAAACCTCTTATTTCAGAGACTTTCGCTTTTAAGGATAGCATAGCAGCTTTTGATCGAGCCGTTGAACAGCGACCAACTGACATAAAACTACAAATTGTATTTTGAGCCTTTGTCACAGTGGATGATGTTTCTTTTAAACTTGATTTATAATGGCGGCTTTCCTGTAAAGCTTTTCAAAAGCGTCAGTTGACAAAAAGCTTCATGGTTAATGATACGAAAGAGCGTCTCAATGTAACCTCAGAAAGTGGCTCCCAAGCGAAGACATCGTGTTTTTCATCTTTATGAGCGAACAATAAATTACAGGTTAAGGACTATAGAGGTGGCCAATCAGCTTGCCCCACTAGTAAAAATTAAATTCATCTAATACAAAAAGCTCACCTCCGATAGTTATATTTTATTATACTTTGCATCGACATCTTTGATAGCTTGGACATTGTCTGCTGAGCGACCATTCGGATCAAAGATACTTTTCAGAAATGTAGCAGCTATCGATTTTGCCAATTCAGGACCTATGACACGTGCACCCATGGTTATAATTTGCGCATCATTTGAGAGAGCAGCGCGCTCTGCTGAATACGTATCATGGCATTGCGCGGCACGGATTCCTGGCACTTTATTTGCACTCATTGCAACACCAATCCCTGTTCCACATACCAATATCGCCCTATCATACATGCCACTCACAACTGCGCTTCCAACTCGATCTGAGAGGTTGGCATAAAATGCTTCTGGGCCCACTTCACTTTGTGAGACCTCAGAAATATTATACATATCTTTTAGATAATCTGCGAGAACTCTAGCTAGGCCTTCTCCTGCACTATCTCCAGCAATTGCAATTTTCATAGTTTATCCTTTTATCAAAAATTTTATTTAAGCGCTGAAGAGCATTTCGATAGAATATCAAGGTAACCATCCACGTTCCAAGCAGAGCGTCCAATAAATAAACCATCAATATGATCACATTTGATCAATTCTTGACAGTTTTTAGCATTAACAGAGCCACCATAAAGGCAAGGTACTACACGTCCCAAAATATCTTTAGAAATTTTTATAATTTCAGCTTGTCGCGCATCTGCATAGTCAGAGCTTGCAGGGAGGCCATTTACACCGATAGCCCAGACTGGCTCATACGCCAACAACACTTCTGCATTCAAAATTTCTTTTGCAATAGGCTTCAGCGCTGCGTGTACTTGCTCTGCTAAGACTTCTTGCGCCCGACCAGATTCTCGTTCTTCAAGAGTTTCACCAATGCAAATTAAAGGAATAAACCCATGACGAACTGCAGTTGCAGCTTTCAATCCAACTGTTTCATTTGTCTCACCAAAATACTGACGACGTTCAGAGTGCCCAAGCTCAACAATGTCAACATCACATTCTTTTAACATTAATGGTGAAACTTCACCTGTCCAAGCCCCTTCATCCATCCAATGCATATTTTGAGCACCAACTTGAACAGAAGTGTTTACAAGAACCTTTTTTACTTCTCGAATATTTGTAAAAGAAGGAATAACAAAACGCTTTATCCGTGGATCATAATTTTTTTCGTCTGCCACAAGAGCATCTGCGAACTGCAGCGCATCAACGAGGTTTTTATTCATTTTCCAGCTAGTTCCAATCCAAAATTTCGGTTCTTCCATACCTAACCTCTCCAGATCAATTACTAACGGTGAAATCGAATTTATTTAAGTAAGCGTACAGCTTCCTACTAAGCAATGCCTTCATCAAGATTATAATAAAGACGACAGAATATAATTAAAAATCGTTTCAACTAACTTGAATTAAATTTTAAGATCCTGTGCACCAGTGTCGATATAAGGTTTCCAGAATGCAACACTTTCAGCAATATGCGGGATAACTTCACGGTCGTTAGGTTCCCGTTCCTTAAAGTTCAATTCTAGGCAAATTTCATTATCCCTTGCTCCTCCAAAATTTAGAGCCTTCAAAAATGGTTCTGGCTGTATTCGACCCTTGACATTGAATTTTTCTACAAATGGCTGATGTCCAGTCTTATCGATTGAACTTTGTTTTATATGAATGATAGGGCTAACCAGCGGGATAGAACGTGCCCAAGCGTAAGGATCAAAGTCATCTTGGTTCATACTTGTTAGATCACCGTGGTCAATGTCAGCCATCATCCACATTGGTATGGCCATACCACGAGCAGACAATCGGCTTTGGAGCGCGAGACTAGCTTGAATCGTTTCACCAAACTCCCGCCTAATGCTCATTGGCTCCCAAAAAATAAATTCCAAACCAACTTTAGCTCCATGCTCTGCCACCTCAGCCCAACAATCAATTGCAATCTTAATAAGATCTTCCCTCCGTACAGGATCATCAAAGTCCTTGAAGGTAAAAATGGCAAACTGCGTGCCTATCGAAGATCCACCTAAATTTGCAATAATTTCAGCAAATGTCTTAAACCATTCAACATAATATTTTCGAACTTCCTTGTTCGGATGTCCAAAATGGTTCAACCGTCCATATGGCCCTGTCATTCCTGATGTAATGCGTACTCCGGTCCGGCGAAGTGCTTTATACATTTCATTAGTTAATTTCACAATTGTCGAAGCCGGCCAACTAGGGTTAATAAATTCGTGTGTCAATTGCACGTCACGTATCTTAATATCCCGAGCGATTGTTTCGATAAGAACGTCTGATTGAGCAAATCTATTGACCAATGGGTTTGTGTTGAGAGATAAAGTTAAGGTCATAGCAAGCCAATTTCACAGGTGTTTGCAACAATTATCGATCAGATTGTTACTTTTACAATAAAACTTAAGCATAAGTATAACACTGTTCAAACATAAATTTGATTTAGAAGCTTAGCATAATTGAGATTTGTCGAAAATTCCCAAATTATTATTTACAGATTATAATATTGCGAACTGCCACTATTTCGAGGGCATCAGCAATAAAGAGCATTACGCCTTTATTTCATAATAGATTTATTATTGTTTTAGGAAGTTTTGTTGGTTGCGGGAGTAGGATTTGAACCTACGACCTTCAGGTTATGAGTGAGGTGGTATTTATACCTTATGAGATCTAATACAGCTTCATTTATCCAAATTTTATCATTGTTTAATGAATCATTTCGAATTGTGATTGTCTGATGCAACTTGATGAGATACCCTCATGTAACACTCACAACGTAGCAATAACGCGGCAATAATGCTCACAGACAAACAGATACGAGACGCAAAGCCCAAAGACACAGTTTATCGCTTGCGAGACACGCAATCTGTCGTCCGCGGCTTCGGCCTGACGATCGCCCCATCAGGCGCGAAGAGTTTCTTCCTGTCGTATACAAGCCCAGAAGACGGCCGGCGTAAGCAGATTAGTTTGGGGAAGTACCCAGCCACCAAACTCGCTGACGCTCGAAGGTTGGCATTGGAATACCGCGGGCGCATCGATAACGGCACCGACCTCGCGAGAGAAAAACAGCAGGCGATCGCGCACAATATGGAGCAAAGATCTCTGGGCACATTAGGTGACTTGCTTGAACTGTATATTGCCGATCTTGAAGAAGACGGGAAGCGCACAGCTAAAGAAGTTAATCGTATCAAAGGAAAGGATATCCCCCAATTTCTACTATCGCGCCCTGCTCATCTCATATCCCGAGATGACGTATTAGATATCCTAGCCGCTATCGCGCAAAGAGGGGCAAAGGTTCACTCAGATAACGTTCGCGCCTATTTAAGGGCCGCATTTGAGCTTGGTATTCACGCGCAATCGATGACCAGGTGGCGCGGGAAAGCCCCCAGATTCAGGATCGAACACAACCCTGTTGCTACAATTAAACGGACGCTTAGCCGAAAGCCAAAAGGACAGCGCGCACTATCAGAGGCCGAGGTCCGAGAGCTGTGGTGCACAAATCTACTAACGCCACAGATGCATCTTGCACTGAAGTTCATACTGGCAAGCGGCCAACGGGTGGAAGAGGTCCTCCATGCAACTTGGGACGAGTTTGATTTAGGAAAGAAATTGTGGACGATCCCGGGAGAACGTCGAAAGACGCGCGGCAAAACTAGCGAACCGCATCTCGTTCCTTTGGCTGAGCTGCACATACAAATACTCGATGACATCGGCAGAACGACACGCGATCCACGCTTCTTATTTCCGGCACGAGGGACCGGCGGGCCCCGGCGATATGACAGCCTCACCAAATCTGTAACGATATTTGTGAAAAATAGTGGAATGCAGTCCTTCTCTGCCCGCGATCTTCGTCGAACTTTCAAAACCCTTGCTGGTTCAATGAGCATTCCCCTGGAGATGCGCAACAGGCTGCAAGGACACGCCTTAGTGGATGTCGGCAGCGTTTATTACGACAGGTATGATTATCTGGACCAGAAACGAGAAGCTATGGAGCAGTGGGTTTTGGACCTAGGCAAGATCATTACTACAGCAACCAAAAATGAGTGAGGTGTTAAACAAAATCAATGAAGCAGGGGCCCTTTGTATCAAGCTCACGCATGCCATTCGTCAAGATGAGGGACCAAAGCCATCTCAATCACAAATCTCTAACGAAATGATCTCAACGGGACTGGAACGCATCCGCTGCCTGATCCAGGACATCGACATTGCTTCACTCAATTTTTCAGAAAACGAACATCAGGAAGAACTGATGAAGTTTTCAGCGATCCAAAGTTTTCTGAAAGTTTTTGAAGAACGGGAGAACGAAATTTATTCTAAGGCGAACCTGGAGATTTTTGGGCTTCAAGTAGACGTACTACACGGAGGTCCTTCTGCCACAATCTTGGGCGGGCGGAAGGCTGGCAAGAAACTGGGCGTTCAACAACAATACCTGAGAGCCGCAGCTGTACTGCTTTGGAAGTTTCACAAAGCCAACAAGGACGAAGAGCTCCTTAACAAACTGATCGCTGATGCTAGAACTGTTATTGGGATTGGGAGCAAAAAGAAGCTAGCCAAAATGATTGATAACCATGATCAAAATCACGACTTCGATTTGGTGAAAAGTAAATCCCACTTGAGCGTTCATATTCCCGGCATAGAAAATTTAATCAAAAACTACGGATATCGCCGACTTACCGATTTTACGTGATTTCCTGAACGCCCCCCATCCCATTCAGGAAGTGACCTGATGCAGTCTCCTCTTAGTCGAACTGAGAAGGAGATATTCGATGAAACCGCAATTTGTACAATCTGATCTGATGCTAGCAGATGAGGTCGATGCCCGCATTCCATACAGCCGCGCGCATTTATACCGCCTGGAAGACCAGGGCGAATTCCCAAAGCGCAGACGCATTGGACCCAATCGTGTTGCGTGGATCCGTACTGAAGTCGAGCAATGGCTCGCAAAGCGTATGGAGGAACTGTCATGAGTAAGGACCCAGCAAGCAAAACGCGCTTTGATGCGTCAAAGTTCAAAATGAAGAGCATGGATGCCAACGATCCTGTCGCACAAAAGGTTATAATCAGGCTACCGATTAAGAAGCCGCACAAGGAAGAATTTGTCAGGTGCCTTTCCAGTGACGAATATCAGATCTCATGCGGCATATATCAGCCAAAGGATGAGGAGCGCATCTATTTGGTCGCGCCTGACATTGCTCATCTTTTTGGTACAAGCGTAAAACACGTGTCCCTGTGCTTAGGAATGAACAGACAAGGGAAGGTTTTTCTTTGGCCAGTTCCTCTACCGCCCGAAGAAGGTAAAGAAAATCAGTATCACCAAACGCACCGCGAGATAGCCGAGGTCGCGGTGCATAGCTGGGTGAAGATGCAAGCCGATACCAGTGGCGGTTTCTACGACTATCACGTCGCAGTGGGCAAGCTATCAGAACCAGTGTGGCCCACGACACCATTTGAAGACCTATTAGAGATAGCTTTTGGAAGCTCTGGGGTCATTGAAGATCGCGATCACCCCACTCTGCGCCAATTAGAAGGGCGGGACTGATGTACACAAACAGTGCCAACCTACCCTTTCGAAAGATCCTTTCGATCGATTTTGAATACTGTGGTGCAGATGGCGAGGTACCAAAAATCGTTTGTATGGTTATCCAAGATCTCCGATCAGGCGTAGTGAGCAGATATTGGCGTGATGATCTGGGCAAAATGAACACTCCCCCGTTTGAAACGGGGGAGGATGTTGCCATCGTTAGCTACTTTGCGCCCGCAGAGGTGCAGAGCATGGTTGCCCTATCTTGGACTATCAACGTGTCGGTCATTGACCTGTTCGCAGAATTCCGATGCCAAACGAACGGTGATCCTAACGTTGGCCGAAAATCACTGGTCAGTGCTCTACAGTTCTATGGGCTGAAGCAATTTGTCCCTGAAGAAAAAGACAGCATGCGCGATCTGATTCTGTCTGGAGGTCCGTGGTCCGAGGCTCAACGCTCTGCAATCTTGGATTACTGTCAGCAGGACGTCATTGCACTTGGTCCTTTGTTAGATGCGATGCTGAAACGTGCACCTTGGTCCGAGCTACAGTTTAATCAGGCCATACTGCGCGGGCGATACATGAAAGCAGTTGGGGCCATGCAACACCGCGGCATTCCAATAGATTTAGACATGTTCGACAAGCTGAACGCTAACTGGGAGGACATAAAGCTAAACCTCATCGAAAATGTAGACGCTCAGTATGGTGTCTACGTCGATGGCCGTTTTAAGGAGGCTTTGTTTCAGTCCTATCTCGCGCATGGGACGATTCCTTGGCCTCGGCTGGATAGTGGTCGCCTCGCGCTTGATCGCAACACCTTCAGTAACATGAGTAAGCGTTATCCTATCGTGCAGCCATTACATGAACTGCGGAAAACATTAGGTGAATTCAAGCTGAATAACCTCGCAGTTGGGCGAGATGGACGAAACCGAACGCTCCTATCGCCCCTCGCCGCAAAGACGGGTCGCAACCAACCGAGCACCACTAAATTCATATTTGGTCCTGCAAAATGGATACGTGGCTTAATCAAGCCCACTGAGGGGGCGGCTTTGGCCTATTGTGATTGGTCTTCGCAAGAAATTGCGATCGCCGCTGCGCTCTCAGACGACGACCTCCTTTGGGCGGCTTATCAGAGTGGCGATCCTTATATTGCATTTGCAATCCAGGCGGGTCTAGCGCCGCCAGGGGCAACGAAAGATACCCACAAAGGCATCCGTAACCGCTGTAAGTCGGTGGTTCTGGGCACCAACTATGGCATGAGCGCCTATGGTGTGGCTCAGGCCGCTAAGATCCACGAACTGGAAGCGAAGTCGCTGCTCCAAAAGCACCGCGAGACCTATCGTAAGTTTTGGGCCTGGGCCGAAAACAACAAAGATCGTGGATTGCTCGGCTTCAAATTGGAAACCTGCTTCGGCTGGCCCATCCAAGTGACCGCAGGTGATGTAAAGGCCAATACTTTCTTGAACTGGCCAATGCAGGCGCATGGCGCAGAGATGATGCGTATTGCCTCTATCCTTGCGGTAGAGCGCGATATCAAACTCTGCGCTCCGATACATGACGCTCTTCTGATTGAGGCACCCAGTGATCAAATAGATTCAGAGGTCGTAAGACTGAAAGAATGTATGTCAGAAGCCAGTGAGGCAGTCTTGGGCGCGGGTAAAATTTGCAGGGTTGATGCAGATATCGTCCGCCATCCAGATCGCTACATGGACGAACATGGCCAACAAATGTGGGACCAAATCATGGGTCTCATGGATAGAACTTAAGGATAACCAACGCGGTTTCCGCGGGACACCTACGCGCGTTCAGCGGCACCGTATCTATATCCTTATTATTCTCCTTTAATATAAATATGGGGTAGTAATATGAGCCATATGAGAGCCGCTCAGAGAGCCAAACGGGATGCACTGTTCCTAAAAGGACCTGTTAAATTTGGGTGCATAAGACAGAACATTCCCGATCCAACATCAAGGCTGATCTTGGTAGCCTGGGCATTTATGAGAATGTCTACGCCCGAAGTTTCAAAAGTCACATTAACAGCCCAGGTGTGGGATTGTGCAGGGATCGAGAGCCCAGATCAGCGGTCTAGGGTCTTGAAAAAGATTGATCAGCATTGTCCGGGCTACTGGGTTGAGCGGCGCGAGGGTCGAACGGCCGTGTTACACAAAGGCAAAGACCCCAATGAAATTGGGCCCGAATGAATTTGTTGGACAAACAATCAAGGCCCATGGACCAAGGACCACGGGCCTTGATCTGGGGTGCCCCCCTTCTGCGTTCTGGCTGTCTGCTATCACGCTTTGCTGCAGTAACCCCGGCCTAAGGATCGTGAACCTTGGACCTCGGCTATAGTTTCCAATCTTTGCGCCAGTTTCGATCTAGGATACCCTGTTCAACTAAACTTTTTTCAATTTGCTTGATCTCTGAACGGACTGCGCGCCCGACCTCAGCGCGTTTTTTGGCAGCCTGGCGCTTTTCTTTTGTAAATCGCCCGTGAGTAGTGTGGAGTGCCGCGATTTTATCCTTGCCGGCTTGGGTGCGAGGTCCTGTAGATTTGCCGCCGTGCCTCGTACATCTGCCCGTCAGCTTCACTGCTGGACGCTGACATGCGCCACCAGCTTTGGTTCGTGCACCACAGCGGACTCCAGGCCAATCAGGGCCAAAACGCGTCTTTAACCCAATTTTAACGTTATCTTTTGTTAACATTCGAAACACCCCTATATGAGTGTTATAAAATAACATAAATCACGATGCAGCACGAGGGCGCACACTTAGTTGAAATAACGCCACCAAAGGTTGCGCAGATCCTTGCTCAGGTTAGCCAGGCTCACGGGTCCGCTACTCAACCCGCTTAACTTCGCGCGTTAATTGTCGATAACCTTGGACCTCTGAAAATGACAGTCTGGGCCATAAATCCATGATTTGGGTTTGGGATTAATTTTGCTCAGCGGCATCTGCTTGTGAGGATTAATAAGAGCCCAAATTGAACGCAGTGACTAGCAATGTGTAGCTTGATCCAGGGACAGCCCCTAAGCAAAATCTTCCAACCTCAACTATGAGCATGCAATGCCAACAATAAGTTCAAGGAGCGTGGTCCAGTTCCCTCACCTCTTGGCGCAATATCTCTACTTTAGGCATTGGACTAAAGCAGTCATTAATTCAAATCGCCGCGAAGGGCTGCTTAGAGCCCATAGTGACGATGTCATCAATCGTATCAAATGACCGCTTCTGACGACATGGCCTCTATTCATCTGGCGCAATCGGCTCTCAGCGATCAGAGAACCAGCTTCACATCCGCGGCATCAAAGACGTCATAGTCAAGTTGTCGCAACATATCAATTAGATCGACAAAGACCCAGTTCTCAACCAATAAATCGCCCTCGCGTCGCCACCAGTCAGCCACGCGCGCGGTAAACATCTGACCCTCGGCTTTGACGCCCAGCCAGTCCTTTGCAAGATGGCCTCCGTGGGATGGCCAACCTCCGGAAGCAACATAGTTGCCGTCACCAAATCGGGTGAAGTGGCCTTTGACGGCGAGATCCAGATCCGATCCGACGGGGCAGGTCATCATGGCTTCGCCTTTGCGGCGCGGATCAAAAACACTCTCATATGGCATCTGGAAACGAGCAAAACCTTCGAGACCGATGTAACTTCCATAGCCTGCTGGCCCGTACCACATCATGTTTTGGTGCCAGTAGGGCCGCCATGCTTCATCTTCTGTATAAAGCTGTTTGAGCATATCGAAGACCATGTTGACACTTTTTTCGCTCTCTGAAGCATCCTGCAGGTCCATGATAAGACCATCCCCAGTAATCGGACCCGGGATGAAAAATTCTTCGCCAACGCTGGCAACGGTGAGTGGCCAGCGGCCGATCTGACGTAGAAGATCTATCAAATCGACGAATATGTAGCTTTCGATAGCACGGCCATCTTCCATCCGGTGGAACTCGCCATAGCGGAGAAAGATAACCTGGCCTGTGGCTGGTATCCCCATCCAATCCTTTTGGAAGCTGCCAACATAGTGGCCGTGCCCAGTCACCCAGTCGCCGCCTTTGGCGTGGCCTGCGAAAAGAAGGTCCGTGCGGCGATAAAGATCGGGCATCGCGGTGAGGAGCGGTTGAAAGAACGTGTCGATCATCCCCGCAGAACCGCTGAGGAGATCAAAGGGTGCTGAAATGTTGATCTGTGCATCTGCGCTGAAAAACGTCTTAGAGGCATCTCCGGCGAGATTGGCTGCGTCCAGACGCAGTTTGTCGCAATAGGATTTATATTGGAGTTTATTCGCTTGATGAATGGAAGAAGCGCCACTTTGACGCCGGGCGTCCGCCGGTGCGTACACAGGTGCATTATCGTGGAATATCATGACGTAGTCCTTTTGAGATGATTTGAATTGTTAGGCTGCGTGATCAATCGGGATGCACGGACCCGCACGCATTCTAGCAAAAGGTATTCTACCTGGTCGCTTTGAACGAGCGGCCATCAGATTCATCGATGCGTTAAAGCATTTCGCATGAACAGACTGAGCATTAGAATTATCCATTCAGAAATGATAGACCAGCGATGCGCTTTTGCAAGTGAAAGTGCTCCTGCGGGATTTCCTAAAGCAGCTGTCTCGGCTTGGGAAGCTAATGACGGCTTCGTCCGCACACCGACGTTTGACCCGATAAAATGCTGCGCAATGGATGAAAGTCCACTTCGACGGGCCGCAGCGCAGCATGTTGACTAGGTGATGGAGGTCGGCTTTGGGCCGGGCACGTCGGTCGGAATGGCCTTTGGTGCGAAGATTATGCCGCAGCGCGGAAGGCCGCTGTGAGCCCATACTGTGAATTTGATTTTCTCGCTGCATGCGCGCGCAGCGTAATAAATGCTGCGTGATCGAAAAACCCGACGACGCCAAGCAGCGGAAAAACCGGCCATTCATACAATCCGCAGCTCCCTACAACTCCGTTTGGATATCAGACGGATCTTGATAGTCTGGCGGGCCCTTTAGTTCGATCAGATTGCCCCAGGGGTTTTAAAAATATAGAGCTAGGCCAAATCCACGGCCACCAACTTGACGCAGCCGTTTTAAGATTTTGACCCCGTAAAATTGCAGGTGGCGGCAAACGTCTTCTTCTGCTGCACCGTGCCATGCAAACGCGATATGGTGTACGTTTTCACCTTCTTGTTGTGTTGGGGCAGCATAAGCGGAACGTGAGTCGTTGACGTCCCATAAGCCAATGAGAACCGGGCCATACCACACGTGGGTCATCGCAAGATCAGGATAGTCATAGCCTGGCCGACACCCCAAAATCGTCTGATACCACGCCCGTGCTTTTTCAAGATCGCTAACCCAAATTACTAAATGGTCGAATCCAGAGGGTACAAAAGGTGGTGTTATGGAGTTTCCCCATCCTAGCTGACTACTGTCACTTACACTGGTGGTGAATATTCGGTGCCCACGATCCCGGCCATTTTGGCTAGCACGTCGTCGCCCTGTTGCATCATCCAATACAGAAGGTCGATGAATATCCAGTTTTCGGCCAGTTTGTCGCCTTCGCGTCGGTAAATATCGATCACACGGAATTCGGCATTTATATCGCTGGCCGGAACCCCCATGAAACCTTTGTGTTTCGCCGTAAAGTTGGGCCAGCCAAAGAACCCGCCAAAGTGACCCTCGGCCAGTTTCGCGCGATGTCCGGTAAAGGATCGATCATAAAACGCCGAGCGAAACGGGCCTGAATGTTGTTTGGCGTAGCGTTCGATCGTGTAGGTCGCGCCAATTCCCGCAGGGCCCCACCAGATCATATCATCGTGCCACGTCCGGGCGAGTTCTTCTTCCAAGGGCAGCCCCAACTGCCACGTCCCAAGATCGCCAATCATCGCGTTGATCGCGTTCAGGGTCGCAACACCCGCGTCAACGGGCTGGGGCTCACGCAACATCCCGTCATGGGTTTGCGGCCCCGGCTGCACCATATGCGCTGCAGTGGCGCGCCCAAACGGATTTTGCCCAGCTTGAATCATCAAGTGGGGGATATCTACATGCAGCATGGTTTCGACAATTCGTCCGTCCAGCACGCGGTTAAATTCGCAATAGCGCAGAAGCGCCATCTTGCCCGTCGCGACAATCCCAAGCCACGGCGCATCAAACAGCCCCATCAGATGCCCCATGGACACGACCCAGATCCCTTCGCCCACGGTGTTTTCGCCCGCAAAGAAGATATCCTCGCGCCGCTGCAACCGTGTAAGAGACGTCAGCAAAGGTCCCCAAAACACCCGCGCCACATCGCCAGCGCCGTGTTGTTCATAGAAGGGGTGCATCCCGCGCCAGTGCCAATCGGCGGTCGTATGGGCGGCCAGTACGGCCTCAATCGTCTCAGCGGTCGCACCTTTCATGTCCGCGTAAAATGCGCGCACAACTGCCTTTTGGTCCTGAAACATTTCTTATCCCTTAACAGCGCCTGCCGTCAGACCTGACACGATCTGGCGTTGGAAGAACAGGATCAACACGAACAACGGTGCCGTGGCCGACACAACCGACGCGACCGCAAACATGACGTTGCCTTTGGTTTGCGTGGTGCCAAGGAAAGACGCAATCTTCGGGATCATCGTCTGGTTCTGCTGATCCAGCAGCATCGCGGCGACAGGGAAGTCGTTATAGGCCAGCAAGAAGCTGAACAGCCCCGTCGTGACAACACCGGGCCACATGACCGGCAGGATCACATGGCGGAACGCCTGAAACCGGTTACACCCGTCCACCATCGCGCTTTCATCAAGGTCCTTTGGAATATTGCGGAAAAAGGAGGTCATCATCCACAGGCTGAAGGGTTGGTTGATGGCGACCAGCACAACGATTGTTGTCCCCAAACGCCCCCAAAGGTTCCATTCATAAAACGGCAAAAGATAACCGGACACCAATGTGATCTGCGGCATCGCGCGAAACATCAATGCGGCGATCAGAATCCAAAACGCATAATTGTATGTGGACCGCGACAGCGCGTAGCCCGCAAGCGTGCTCAACGTCAGTGAAATCGTCACAACACAAAAGCAGACAATCGATGTGTTCATCACCGCGCGCCCGAATTCTTCTGTGACCCAAGCGCCGTAGTATCCGTCGCCCGTAAAGGAGCCACCGGTTTCGACCCGCGTCGACTCACCGGTCAGGGCATAGACCCAGTTCGCTTTTGAGAAGAAATCGCCCTCAACCTTGAAGGATCCCCAAAGGGTCCACAGGAACGGAAAGGCTGCCATGATCACCCAGAGGACCAAAAACCCAGTCAGGATGATCCGGAGTGACGCCGGTTGTTTGCGGGGGTTGGCTGTGCTCATGGGTCAGGCTCTCTTGAAATCGCGCCACGTGCGCACAAGGACGGGGGACAGAAGAATTCCGACACATAACACTGTCAAAAGTGAGGTCGTCGCAGCCGAGTTCAGCAACCGCGTCTCTCCGCCAAGGTCCGAGAAAATATAGGTCGAAAGCGATTGGGCATGCGCCTCTGCGCTGAACGAAATCAACGGCTCGAAGACGCGGAAATTGTCCATCAGCTGGATCAACGCCACAAAGGTCACAAGTGGCATGATGTGCGGGATCGTGACATAACGCACGCGCTGCCAACGGTTCGCGCCATCAATCATCGCCGCTTCATCCGCGTCCTGACTGACCGATTGCAGACCGGCGTAAAACACAACAAAGGCAAAAGGCGCCGCATGCCAAATCCCGTAGAACATCAGCATGATCCACATCATTGGGGTTGAGGCTTTGACGCTCAAATCGGGGTTGCCTGCTATCGCCTGAATTGCATACCCCAAGATACCGCGTGCATCGACCATCCAGAACAAGACCAGCGACCCGACTAAGGGGGTGATGATGAATGGAAGCAACGACACAAAGATCAAAGGCCCCTTGATGGCGCGCGAGGCGGAGTTCACTGCAATCGCGATCGAAAATCCGAGGACGATCGTCAGCGGCGTCACAATGAAGGTAAAGGTCAGCGTAAATACAATGGCGCTGTAGAAGGGCAGGTTCATCACCTTGCTCCACCAGTCGCCCCATCCTATGGATGTGCGCCAAGCTTCGCCCATTTCGGAAAAAGCAAGGTGGCCGCGGTTCACATAGTTATCAAAGCCCACAAAGCGCCCCAAGGGTTTTTCTTCTTGCAAGGCGAGTGAGATTTCTTGGTTCACAGAGGTCGTTTGCGTGCACCCGAACGGACCACAGGTTTCAACCACTTCCATGACTTGTTCATGTTGGGCGTGAAACGACTGCAAGACCACCGAGATCACGGGGAACACGATCAGCAAAAGCATAGCCAATAGCGACGGAGCGACAAAGGTTAGGAAGGTCTTGTGATTCACGTCTGGCCCCCAAGTGTTGTGCTGCAATTTCGCGTTGCGATCTTAAGAATGAGATGGTTCGAGCGGCGCACAGATGCGCGCCGCTCTGATTTAGTCGGCTTACTCGGTTACAAAGCCAGCTTCGATTGCCGCAGCGGCGTAGGCTGCTTCAACGTCTGCCAAAGCCTGCTCTGCTGACTCGGTGCCCTGCATGAAGTCAGACAGTTCAGCACCAAGTGCGGAGTGCAAAAGACCCTGGAACGGAACCATCGGGTATGGCTTGGATCCCGCAGCAACCGCCGCCAAAACGCCTTCGTTCACGGGCTGTGGCTCAAAACCGTCGATCAGCCAAACGGCCTGACCCATGGTCTCATCGTTCAGCAATGCAGGGGAAACCGCATGTGCCAACGCTTGGAATGTTGCCGCCGCATCTTCGTCGCTGACGTTCGTCGCAACGGTCCAACCGTCCCACCAAAGTGTCGTCGCTGGAACACCGCTGTCACCGACCATCAATGGGCCAGCAACCATTGTGTTTTCATAGACTTCCGGTGCGGACCCTTCGTCGTCCATCAGGTTGCCCATACGCGAGCCCCACATGTTCATCAGGGCCACATTGCCTGCTTCCCACTCAGCCTGAGTGCCGTTGGAATCGTGTGTCAGGAAGTCAGGGCTCATGTACTCGGACAGCGCCTTCATCATCTCAAGCGTGGCAACGCCAGCTTCGTTGTTGATGGCGACATTGGCTGTGCCAGCTTCAAAGAACTCGCCGCCGTGGCCGATGTATATGTTGTTGAATTCCTGCGCGAGGTTCCAACCGGACGCATAAGCACCACCCAGAGGGTTTTCCATGATGCCAGCTTCGCGGATTGCCGCAGCAGCTGTCAGCATTTCTTCGTAGGATGTTGGCACTTCGAGACCGACCTGCTCAAGCACGTCAGAGCGGTAGGCAAGCGTCTGTGCGTTCGCCATGAACGCAATCGCCATAATCTGACCATCAACAGAAATCTTCATGTGACCCGGAATGTCCGCGCCATACTCAGCAACCAGATCGTCGAGCGGGCGGATCACGCCGTCGTTGATCAACGCAATGATGGAAGAGTTCGCAACAATCGCGGATGTGTATTCAGCGGGATTGCCGGACATACCAGCAAGGTTCAGCGTCTGGTGATCAGCCGTCAGGTTTGCTTCGCCCTCAATGCCTTCGCAGGATTGCGCCAGAGCTGCGACGGATTGGATCGCTGGGAATTCGTTACCGATGATGCTCAACCGGCCTTCTGCGGTGCAGCCATGGCCATCCGCAAAGGCGGCTGTGCCCATCGTCAGGGCGGCAGCTGTGGCCCCGATCAGTTTGGTAAATTTGGTCATTATAGTCTCCCTAATGGTTCAGTACGTATTTAGCTTTTCGTTAGGCGCACCGATTCTGGCGAATCAAGAAACGCCGTGCATACGTTTGCAATCAAACGGCCAACTTAACCGCAAATCAAGGAAAAAATTGGGACGGTCTGTAAAAATTAAAATGCTGCACCTGCGAGAGAGCCACTATGTAATAAAGGTGCAAAAAGAACTTGCGCAGATAATAGAATCAGATTTACACCTGTTGCATACGTTTGCAAGAAAGGCGCCCTCATGGCCGAAATTCAGCTCAAGAATATCCACAAACGCTGGGGCAGCTTTGTCGGAGTCGAGAACTTTGACCTTACCATTGCGGATCAGGAATTTCTCGTCCTTCTTGGCCCGTCGGGTTGCGGCAAGACGACGACCATGCGGATGATCGCAGGTCTGGAAGACCCCACCGAAGGCGACATTCTGGTAGATGGCAAACGTATCAACCACCTTGAGCCCAAAGACCGCGATTGCGCGATGGTGTTCCAGTCCTACGCGCTCTACCCCAACCTCGATGTCTACGAAAACATCCGTTTCCCGTTGCGCATGCGCAAAGTTCCCTCATCCGAGCATAAAGAACGCGTTATGCGTGCCTCGGCGATGGTCGAGCTCGACGATTTCCTCCACCGCAAACCCGCCGAACTTTCCGGTGGTCAGCGTCAGCGCGTGGCCTTGGCCCGCGCCATCGTGCGCCAGCCCAACGTTTTCCTGATGGATGAGCCGCTCTCCAATCTCGACGCCAAGCTGCGTGTTTCTACGCGCGCCCAGATCAAAAACCTCAGCCACGAGTTAAAGGTCACCACGATCTATGTGACCCACGACCAGATCGAAGCCATGACGTTGGCGGACCGTGTTGTCGTCATGTCCGCAGGCGTGGTGCAGCAGGTCGGCTCCCCGACGGACATTTACGACAACCCAGCCAATACCTTCGTGGCCAGCTTCATCGGTTCTCCTGCCATGAACCTGCTTGAGGGCACGATCGAAGGCGGGACTTTCACCGGCAAGGACGTCAAGATCACTGGTCTGCACAGCACGCTCTCAGGCCCGGTCACGCTGGGCTACCGCGCCGAAGACGCATCAATCGGCGGCGATGCTCCGTCCGTGAATGCGCCAGTTTATTCCATGGAGCTTTTGGGCGATGCCACGATGGTTACGTTCCGCATCGCAGGTGCCATCGCAACCGTGAAGGCCGACAAAGATTTTCGCGCCAAAATTGGCGAAACTGTCGCCGCGACAATTCCAGCTGCGACCTGCCATCTGTTTGACGCCACGAGTGGCGAGCGGTTGTAACCTGCTCGCCCTGACCAAGCTTTAACGACCACGCCCGAGGAGCACTGCTCATGACCATCCGCCATCTGAAAACTGCCCGCTCCCTTGAGGCACGCGCCGAAGACGACGCCAAAACCCGCGCGATCGTCGAAAGTGGCTTGAAAGAAATCGAAACCAAAGGCGATGCCGCCGTGCGTGAAATGTCGGTGAAATTCGACAAGTATGACCGTGAAAGCTACCGCCTGTCCGAGGCTGAGATCGAGGCCCTCATCGCCAAGGTCACCCCGCGCGAAATGGCCGACATCAAGTTCGCGCAAGAACAGGTGCGGGTCTTCGCCCAACACCAGCGCGATAGCATGCTCGACATCGAAGTCGAAACCATGCCCGGCGTGATCTTGGGGCATAAAAACATTCCCGTTCAATCGGTTGGCTGCTATGTGCCCGGCGGAAAATTCCCTATGGTCGCGTCCGCGCATATGTCAGTTGCCACTGCCTCCGTCGCCAAAGTGCCGCGTATCATCGCCGCCACGCCGCCGTTCAAGGGTGAGCCTAACCCAGCCGTGATTGCCGCCATGCATCTCGGTGGCGCGCACGAAATCTACGTCATGGGCGGCATTCAAGCGATTGGCGCCATGGCCATTGGCACCGAAACGATTGAGCCTGTCCACATGCTCGTCGGCCCCGGTAACGCCTTTGTCGCCGAAGCCAAACGCCAGCTGTTCGGGCGCGTCGGCATTGATTTGTTTGCTGGCCCGACCGAAACCATGGTTATCGCCGATGAGACGGCGGCTGATGGCGAACTCTGCGCCACGGACCTGCTGGGTCAAGCTGAACACGGCTATAACTCTCCCGCCGTTTTGCTCACCAACTCCGAAAAGCTCGCCAAGGATACGCTGGCGGAAATCGACCGCATTCTACAAATCATCCCGACCGCCGACACCGCCGGAAAGAGCTGGGAAGACTACGGCGAGGTCATCGTCTGTGACACCTATGACGAGATGCTCGCCGTCGCTGACGACATTGCATCTGAACATGTGCAGGTGATGACAGATCGCGATGATTGGTTCCTTGAGCATATGACATGTTATGGTGCTTTGTTCCTTGGTCCGCGCACCAACGTGTCCAACGGTGACAAAGTCATCGGCACCAACCACACGCTGCCCACCAAAAAGGCTGGTCGCTACACTGGTGGTTTGTGGGTCGGTAAGTTCCTGAAAACCCACAGCTATCAAAGAATTACCACTGACGAGGCGGCCACACTGGTCGGCGAATATGGCTCACGCCTTTGCATGCTTGAAGGCTTCGTTGGCCATGCCGAGCAATGCAATATCCGCGTGCGCCGCTACGGCGGCATCAACGTCCCCTACGGCACTGGCGCGCCCTACCGCGAGGCCGCCGAGTGAGCCTCCACCCCGCCCTGTTTCCTCTGCGAAATGCGCTCGCAGCCGCAACGCCGGACTCCGCCAAAGTGGTTGCGCAAACCTTTGCACCTGACGCCACCATCCACATCTGTCACCCCATGGACACTGTGACGGGCGCGGACATGTGGGACACCGCCTATGCCCCGCTGCTCGACGCGATCCCCGACCTTGAGCGCCGCGACATGATTGTGCTGTCAGGCACCACGCCGGAAGGTCAGGACTGGGTCGGCTGCATGGGCAATTATATGGGCACCATGTTGCGCCCTTGGTTGAATATTCCACCCACGGGCCACCTGATCCACATGCGCTACCACGAGTTCTTCAAACTTGAGGATGGTAAGATCACCGAGGCGCAAATCCTGTGGGACATACCAGAGCTGATGATGCAGGCGAACGCCTGGCCCCTCGCTCCGCAGCTTGGCAAATTCCTCGCCACCCCTGCGCCGATGACCCAAGACGGCCTGACGGCGGAGGGGGACGGAAACGCAACGATGGCCCATGTGCTGGCGATGCTGGATGACCTTTGCAAATATCCCGCCAATCCCGATCCGGCGGTGATGAATTTGGAAAAATACTGGCACCCGCGCAACAACTGGTACGGGCCTGCGGGCATCGGCACGGGTCGCGGCATTGCGGGGTTTCGCAACTGGCACCAAATCCCGTTCCTCAAGGCGATGCCCGACCGCAAACTTGATGCCATGGGCGATTTGTCGTCCCATTGGTTCGCCCAGGGCAATTACGTCTGCGAAACTGGTTGGCCGAACATGCGTCTGACCGTATCTGAGGGCGAATGGATGGGGCTTGCACCAGCAGGCAAAGAAATCCTCATGCGCTCGCTTGATTTTTGGCGCGTCGAGGATGGTTTGATCCGCGAAAACTGGGTCCTGATCGACCTTTTGGACATCTACCGACAGTTGGGCGTGGACGTGCTTGCCCGAATGGGCGAATTCAACAAGGCCCGCAACCTCGGCCCCATCTCCTTACCGGAAAGCCAGTTCTCATGAGCCTTCCGCGCACGCCTTCCATGCGCCTTGACGGCAAACGCGCGTTGGTCACTGGCGCGACCTCCGGCATCGGTGAAGGCTGCGCCGTAGCCTTGGCCGAGGCTGGCGCCCACGTCACGCTGGTTGCCCGCACCGCCACGGCGGTTGAGAAACAGGCGGCCGCGTTCCAATCGCAGGGCTGGGAGGCCGCCGCCCTCCCGCTCGACATCTCCGACATTTCCGCGACCGAGGCCGCCATCGCCGCCCACGGCCCCTTCGATATCCTCGTCAACGCCGCTGGTCTCGCCCGCCACGCCCCTGCGACAGACACCACACAGGCCGACTACGACGCCGTCACGGACCTCAACGTCAAGGCTGCTTATTTCCTTACCCGCGCCGTGGCCAAAGGACTGATCGAAGCCGGAGAACCCGGCTCCCTCATCAATATCTCAAGCCAAATGGGCCACGTCGGCGGCCTCGACCGTGCCGTCTATTGCGCCACCAAACACGCGCTGGAAGGCATGACGAAAAGCATGGCCATCGAATGGGCCCCGCACCAGATCCGCGTCAACACCATTTGCCCGACCTTCATCCGCACGCCACTTGGCGAGCAAACCCTCGCCATCCCGGAACGCCGCGCCTGGATCGAAGAAAAGATCAAACTTGGGCGCGTCGGCGAGGTGAGCGACATCATGGGCGCGACCACCTTCCTCGCCTCTGACGCCGCCGCGTTGATTACCGGCACGCATTTGATCATCGACGGAGGTTGGACAGCAGACTGATGGGCGCGAAAATTACCTCTCTGCAAGTTGCTAAAATGGCTGGCGTTAGCCAATCCGCTGTCAGCCGCGTTTTTTCGGGCGCGTCGGCCAGTCCCGCAACCACCAAGAAGGTAAAGAAAGCAGCCAAGCAGCTCGGCTATCGCCCCAACGTGCTGGCCCGCGCAATGATCACCGGCAAGTCGCGCATTATCGGGTTGATCGTCGCCTATCTTGATAACCAGTTCTACCCCGAAGCCCTTGAACGTCTCTCCAACGCACTACAGGCGCAGGGCTATCACATCCTGATCTTCACCGTCTCCAATTCCACCGACGGCATCGAAAACGTCGTGCAAGACCTGCTCGATTATCAGGTCGATGGCATCATCGCCGCTTCTGTCTCGATGTCCTCTGGCCTCACGGAGCTGTGTGTCAAAGCAGGCATTCCTGTGGTCCTGTTCAACCGTGGACAGCCCGGTAGCGGTCTTTCGGCGGTCACGTCCGCCAACATCAAAGGCGCGACGATGGCCACCCAAGCCCTCATCGACGCAGGCCACACACGCATCGCCCATATCGCTGGCTGGGAAGGCTCTCTCACGGGGCGCGACCGTCGGCAAGGGTTCGAGGATGCAATGGCGGGCGCTGGCCTCACGCCCTTCGCGATCATCGACGGCATGTACAAACGCAACGTCGCCGCCGCCACGGCCCGCCAGTTGATGGCAGGCGAAACCCGCCCCGACGCGATCTTCGCGGGTAATGATCACATGGCTTTCGCCGTGATGGATGAGATCCGCCAAATGGGCTTTTCGATCCCCGATGACGTCGCGATCATCGGCTATGACGACGTGCCGCTCGCCTCCTGGCCCGCCTATGACCTCACCACTGTACGCCAACCCGTCAACCGGATGGTCGAGGCCACGATCGACACCCTTATGTCCGCCATCGACGGCCAAGACACTTATACGCAAACCATAGAAATAGAAGGGCCTCTTATCCAAAGAGGCTCCTCCAAACCGCTCAAAGGATCACCGCTATGAAGGGTTTTTCAAACCGCTGGAAAGACTTTCCCGACTACATCATCGGCATCACCAAAGAGATTTGGGAGGACCGCGGCGTCGGCACACTGCACGACTATTACGCCAAAGACATCGTCGTGCGCTCGCCCATGGGCATCCAGCGCGGGAATGGGGCTGTCATGGCCGCAACGATGGCGACGATCAACGAATTTCCAGACCGCGAATTGCTTGGCGATGACGTGATCTTCTCCGACGATCCCGAATTTGGCCTGCTGTCCTCTCACCGCCTCATCACCCGCGCCACCCACACCCGAGACGGTCAATTCGGTGCTGCGACCGGCAAGCCATGGACCGTGCGCGTCATCGCCGATTGCGCCGCCAAGGATGACTGCATCTATGACGAATGGCTGGTGCGGGACTACGGCGGGATCGTGCGCCAACTGGGCATGGACCCGCGCGACTATGCGGCCCAACTGATCGAGGCTGAAGGCGGGCCCGATGCGGCGCCCAAGCCGTTTACGCCGGACCAAGACATCGACGGCGGTTACAACTCCAAAGGTAATGACAATGCTTGGGGCCAACGGTACGCCGACACCCTGACGCGCATCATGGATCTCGACTTTCACACCATACCAAAAGACTACGACCGCGCGGTAAACTGCGAATACGCGGGCGCGCAAACCGTTCTCTCACACGACAGCGTCACGAAATTCTGGCTGGGTCTGCGGTCATCTTTTCCGGATGCTAAATTCACGATCCACCACCAGATCGGCATGGACGGGGACATGCTGGCCCCGCGCGCCGCGATCCGCTGGTCGTTGGATGGCACGCATTCCGGTTGGGGCACTTTCGGCAAACCGACGGGCGCGAAAGTTCATGTGATGGGCATGTGCCACGCAGAATACGGCCCGTTTTGCAACGCGAGCGGCCCGCAAGACGCCACCATTCGCCGCGAGTGCGCCCTTTACGACGAAATCGCGATCTGGAAACAAATTCTGATGCAAGGAACACAGCAATGACGCCAACTGAAATGGACTCTCGCATCGTTCGCTACGGCGATCTGCAACCTTGCAAAACCGCCTTTATCGACGCCCATACCCCGGGCAGTGACCAGAAAGAGAACTTCACCATTATCGGTGGGGGAGTCTCTGAATCGCCAGACCAACATGTCCATATCGGCATCCCGCACGGTTTCAACATCGGTGCCGCGGGCCAGCCTCCGCGTGTGACCAACTCCCTGCACGATCACCACACCGCTGAGGCGTTCTTTGTGCTGTCGGGCAAATGGCGCTTTTTCTGGGGCCGTTGGGGGGACGCGGGCGAGGTGACGCTGGAAGAGGGCGACATCATCAACATCCCCACAGGTATTTTCCGTGGTTTTGAGAATATTGGCACGGATTACGGAATGATTATGGCCATCCTTGGCGGCGACGATGCAGGTGGTGGCGTCATGTGGGCGCCACAGGTTATCGAAAACGCCGCTGAGCACGGCTTGATCCTCGGCGAGAACGGCAAACTCTATGACACCAAGCGCCAGCAAAAGTTGCCCGAAGGTGTCGCCCCGATGCCCTTGATGTCGGACGAAGAACTCGCCAAGCGCCCCGAACCAACGACCGCAGACGTGCTGCCCAACCACGTCGCCCGTTATTGGGACCTCATGGCACTGGCCGACAAAAAGCCAGCCAAAGTCATCGGCGAAAATGGCATCTTGCGCGACAAGCCCGGCTTTGAGGTCGATTTCATCACGCGCGGTAGCGCGACGGAGGCCAAGCACAGCCACAAATACCCTTCGGTCCTGATGCCGATGCGCGGTCATTGGAAGGTAACGTGGGATGGCGGTTCATCGACCATAGCGCCGGGCGACACCATGTCCGTCCCTGAAAACCTCGCCCACTCCGCCGTCCCGTCAATGACCGGCGAGGCAAGCCTTTATCACATTGTAGCCACGGGCGATCCCGCTGGGCTGACGTGGAAAGGTTAACGCGCTCCCTGTGCACCGCTGTACATACAGATTGTGTACAGGAAGTGTACGCACTGTGACTCATTCGAAAGGCTCAAAATGTCCAAGATCTTAACGTCCCATGTCGGCTCCCTCCCACGCACCCAAGAGGTCGTGGATTTCATCTTCGCCCGCGAAAATCGCGAGGACTTCGACCAAGCCGCATTTGATGCAGCGATGACCAAAGCCGTGTCAGAAACCGTTGCCAAACAAGTGGCCGCGGGTGTCAATATCGTCAGCGACGGGGAAACCTCCAAGATTAGCTACGCCACCTACGTCAAAGATCGCTACACAGGTTTCGACGGCGACAGCCCCCGCAATGCGCCTGCCGATTTGAAGAAGTTCCCCAGTTTCCTCAAGCGCTTGGCGGATGATGGCGGCACCCCGCAATACGCCCGCCCCATGTGTGTCGGCGAGGTGAAATCCAAAGGCCAAGGCGAGTTGGAAAAAGACATCGCCAATCTCAGGGCAGGCATGGCTGAGCAAGGCATTGAACGCGGTTTCATGAACGCGGCGAGCCCCGGTGTTATCTCACTGTTTTTGCAAAACGATTTTTACGCAACGCGCGAAGAATACCTCGCGGCCCTCGCCGACGCGATGCGCGCCGAATACAGCACGATTGTAGACAGTGGCCTTGATCTGCAACTGGACTGCCCCGACCTCGCGCTGTCCCGCCACATGCTGTTTAACGACCTCTCTGATGATGAATTCCTCAAGATCGCAGGCTCTCATGTTGAGGCCCTTAATCACGCATTGGAAGGCATCGATCCGTCCCGTGTAAGGGTGCATATTTGTTGGGGGAATTACGAAGGGCCGCATGTCTGCGACATTCCGATGTCCAAAATGTTCGACACGCTGATGTCGGTGGGGGCAAATAAATTGCTCTTTGAAACCTCCAACCCCCGCCACGGCCATGAATGGGCCGTTTTCCGCGATCGCAAAGCGGACATTCCCGACGACAAAATCCTTGTCCCCGGCGTCGTCGATACGACCACCAATTTCGTCGAACATCCCGACCTTGTGCAGCAGCGTATCGAACGTTTCGTTGACATCGTTGGCCATGATCGCGTGATCGCTGGGTCAGATTGTGGTTTTGGAACCTTCGCCGGATACGGTGCTGTTGATCCCGAAATCGCATATGCAAAGCTTGCCGCCCTGTCCGCAGGAGCCGCACAAGTCAAATGACCCTTGTTCTCTTGCCCGGAATGATGTGCGACGGGCGGCTGTTCCAACACATGCCGACCCACCTCTGCTTTGCCATTTCGCATCATGACACCGTTCAGGCACTGGCCGCAGATGTACTATTGAAGGCGCCCAAGTGCTTCGCCTTGGGTGGGCTATCGATGGGTGGCATCGTTGCGATGGAAGTCATTCGGCAGGCACCGAACAGGGTCACCCGTCTCTGTCTGATGGACACGAATTGCGAAGCGGAAACCGACCAAATCAAGGCGCTGCGCCAACCCCAAATTGACAAAGCTATGGTGGGGGAATTGGACAGCGTCATGCGAGACGAGATGAAGCCAAACTACCTCGCCGATGGCCCGCACCGAAGTGATGTGTTGGACTTGTGTATGGAGATGGCTCTGGACCTTGGCCCCGAGGTCTTCGTGCGCCAGTCTGTCGCCTTAAGAGACCGTCCGGACCAGAAACAAACACTTCAAAACTGGGACAAACCCACGCTGATCCTCACCGGAGCGCAAGACCGTCTTTGCCCGCTACATCGCCACGAACTGATGGCTGAACTGATGCCACAAGCAACTTTGACTATCATACAAGACGCCGGGCACCTCCCCACGCTGGAACGCCCCAACGCAACCCGCGCCGCGCTTGAGCGTTGGCAAGAGGAGTAATTCACATGCAACCATCGCTACATAAGCTTCTGATATCGGTCGACACGCCCACGGTCTGCAATGCGATCGAGGTGGCGCAAGGCAAGCGCGGCTTCAACGACTTCACGCGCGGCACGATGTTGATCAACGAGCCGACCGGCGTATTGGTCGGCTACGCCAGCACCGCAAAAATTGCCGCTGTTGCCCCTTCAGAAGAACCGCCCAAAACCGTGCGTGCGCGCCGCATGGCCTACTACAAACAGATCTCCGAAGCTCCGCAGCCCGCGGCTTGTGTCATTGAGGATGAGGACTTTCCAAATGCTATTGGCGCCTTCTGGGGCGAGGTGAATACGACGATCCACAAAGGATTTGGCGTGGCGGGTACGCTGACCAACGGCGTCATGCGTGACTTGGGTGACATGGCGCCGGATTATCCGGTCGTCGCGGGATCGATTGGTCCCAGCCATGGCTTTGTCCACGTGACGGCGGTGAATACTGCGGTTCAGGTTTTCGGTCTGACAGTCAATCCGGGCGATCTGGTACACGCGGATCGACACGGCGCCGTTGTGATCCCGCCAGACGTCATCCCCGATTTGGAACGCGCGATCCGCAAGATGCAAGACACCGAACATCTGGTTCTTGGTCCAGCCCGCGAGCCAGGGTTCGATTTCAATGCGTTTGAGACTGCCTGGGAAGCGTTTGAAAAAGCGCGAACATGATTGATGTTGACGACTAAACAGAGCTGTCCTCACCTTGGCGGCAACAATGAGCCAGATGTACTCAATTGTCGAACACTGCCTTAGGCACATGAGCGCTGACGGTAGCCACGCTCGTGGCACCTTTTAGGGCCTTGGCCGAGAAAAGTGCAGAAAGCCAAACAAAGACCAGAACAGCGTAAGGTAGATTTGTCCGCATCTCGTTTGTTAGAAAAGGCCGCTGAGAAAGGCCATTTTGAGAACAACCAAGATCGGCCCGTTTGAACGGCCGGTTCGGTGAAAAGTGCTGCACCGCAAAATGACCAGCGCTGCAAGTGCCAACATTTGCTGCGTCAGCAGTAGCCGCAGCTGCAAAAGGCCGCTTTGTCCGCATAGCAGCCGTTAGTGCTTGGCCAACGCAATGTCTGCTTCCTCAGTTGGTGGTGTCAAACAAAACCCCCTCCCAATGAATTTACAAGGCTAATACTTAAGGCCCGCGGTCAGAGGCGCGGGGCCTTACAATAGTGGTGAGAGGTCCTTAGCCCTACAGATCAACTGTAGCGATTACGTACAGCAACCCTCTGCCGTTGGTCCAAGGACCGCGGCCCGAGCAAAACTATCCAACGCCACCTGTGCACAGGTAACACTGAAGGCGGAAACGTGGATGGGTGCTCTACTATCCGTGGACCTTGGCTCTTGATCCCCAGTCCACAGACCTAAGCAAGATGGTCCAGGAACCCCGGGCCAGGTTTCATGTACCTAAATGGGGAGTGTTTTGTTATACGGAGAGGCTACGAAACCGCCCGCCCCGTCTCAAGCTCGTTTTGTCTGACAGTACCCGCTTACAGCTTTGTGGATTGCATCCACCCGCTGCATCGCTTGGCCGACAAGCACATCAACCTGCCGCAACTTCTGAACTATTTCCTCGAGCTTGTGCCGCTTGTTTGCCATCCTTCGTCCTCCGTTTTCTAAACATAACGGTGGGCCAAATCAGATGGGGTATTCCAGCCTTACATCATTACTACTATCTATTGTCTGTCTGTACTGCTATATTATGCTGATGTCAGAAGCCCTGCGCATACGTTCTGGTAGTTTTGGCCGTGTCGCACTACTGGACATGGATCGCAATCTTGTGCGGCACGCTCATCCCCACTGCCATGTCCTTTTGAAAGTCGATGGTGCTGACACGCAGTTTCTTGTCGGCGAGACTGTAGCGCACCTCACGGATGAAAGCGCTGTTTTGGTGAATGCCTGGACGCCGCATGCCTATGTTCATAAGCCGGATCAGCCGCGTTGCCTAATCCTTGCCCTCTATATTGAACCGATCTGGCTGGCAGAGTTCCGAAAGAATTGGGCTTCGTCAGGCGATACCGGGTTCTTCGCATCCGCCACAGGTGCCATAACGCTAAACATCCGCAAATTGTCGATGGCGCTGGCCACGTCCATGATCCATGCGCCGACGGATGTCGTAGAGCACGAGAAATTGCTCGGTGACCTGATGATCGCCGTGATCGAACGCTTTACAGAATGGCGCAGTGTCGGGGCGGGACTGCGCGAGGCGTCGCGCGTGCAATCGGTGGACTGGCGCGTACGAAAAGCCATAGCCATGATCCGACGCGAACCGGGCGAGGTCGACAATATCGAGCGACTGGCGGCAGAGGCAGGCATGAGCCGCGCCAATTTCTTCCGTGTGTTCGAAGCCTCGACCGGCGTAAGCCCGCGCGTCTTTCTGAATGTTGTGCGACTGGAGCAGGCCATTTTCGGAACAGTCAATGGCGATATGAGTTTTGGCCAAATGTCCGATAAGCTCGGCTTTTCCACCCAAGCGCACTTTACCCGCTTTTTCCGCGATCACGCCGGTGTTGCGCCCAGCCAGTTTCGGTCCATCGCCCGGATCGGGGATATAGGCGAAGCCTTCCATCTTTGAGACTCTAGGGTAAATTCTGCGATGCCTCGGTATCGATTTACAGCCAGATTGTAATCCATCGTACCTGATAAGAGCTCGAATACGCTCATCAGGGAGGCTGCCATTAATGGCATTTGATACAAAGACAGCGGACGTGGAAGAGCGCATCGAGGATGGCGCGCTCCTGTCCGGATCGGCACAATTCATTGACGACCTGCCCTTCGCCGTAGGCACGTTGCACGCCGCTATTCTGCGCGCTCCACATGCCCATGCCAGCATTGTCTCGATAGATAGTAGTCGCGCCCGCGCTTTGCCGGGTGTGGCTGCGGTAATCGACGGCACCGCCTTGGCCAAAGTGTCGGAACCCCTGATGGTCGGCGTCAAAATTCCGATCAAATGCTGGCCGATGGCTGTGGATCGCGCGCGATATGTCGGGGAACCGGTGGTGGTTGTGCTGGCCGAAGACCGTTATGTTGCCGAAGATGCGCTTGACCTGATCGAGGTGAACTACACCCCGTTACCGCCGGTGATCGACCCTGAGGCCGCCTTGGACATGAACGCGTATGTCCTGCACGAAGAACTTGAAAACAACCTCGGTTCGGAACGCACATTCCGCTATGGTGACCCAGAATCTGCCCGCGAGGCTGCTCCACGCTGCATCGCGGTCAAGGTCCGCTATCCCCGCAATTCCTGCACGCCGATGGAAACCTACGGGGTTCTGGCCGAATACGATCCGCACGGTACCGGATATGACATTCAGGCGAACTTCCAGGGTCCGTTTTCGATTCATCCCGTAATCGCGCGTGCGCTGAAGGTTCCTGGAAGCAAGCTGCGACTGCGCACCCCGCCGAATTCCGGCGGCAGTTTTGGGGTCAAGCAGGGAGTATTCCCCTATATCGTTCTGATGGCTGCCTGCGCCCGCATCGCGGCCCGCCCCGTGAAGTGGATCGAAGACCGTCTTGAGCACCTGACCGCGTCGGTGTCCGCAACCAACCGTGTCGTCGAACTGCAAGCCGCCGTCGAGCCTGACGGCCGCGTGACAGCTCTGTTCTGGGATCAGATCGAAGATGTCGGAGCCTATCTGCGCGCTCCTGAACCGGCAACGCTCTACCGGATGCACGGTAATCTTTGCGGTGCTTACGACATTGCGAACCTTTCGGTTCGAAACAGGATCGTGATGACCAACAAGACGCCAACTGGCCTCAACCGGGGTTTTGGAGGGCCGCAGATCTACTACGCGCTGGAACGGCTAATGCAGAGGATCGCCCAGGAACTGGAACTTGATCCGCTTGACGTCATACGCCGCAACCTGATTAGTTCTTTTCCCTACCGGACAGCCAGCGGAACCACTTATGACTCGGGCGATTATGTCCGCGCCTTCGATGTTGCACTGAATGACGGCCGTTATGGCGAGCTGCTGTCTCGACGTGATCTGGCGCGCGCCGCGGGGCGGATCTATGGCATCGGCCTGACTGCTGCAGTCGAGCCGTCGGTTTCGAACATGGGCTATCTTTCCACGGCGCTGACGCCGGCGCAGCGCGCCAAATCTGGCCCGAAAAACGGCGCACATGCTGCAGCTACGATCTCGCTGGATCCAGTGGGATCTGTGACTGTGCAAATAGACAGCGTGCCGCAAGGACAGGGGCACCAGACGGTAGCGGCGAAACTGGTGAGCGGTGTTCTGGGACTTCGCTCCAAAGATGTCAGGGTTGTTGCTGAATTTGATACCGCCAAGGATGCCTGGTCCATCGCCGCCGGCAACTATTCCAGCCGGTTTGCAGCCTCCACTCTTTCGGCAGTGCAACTTGCCGCCGACAGACTGCGCCATCGCCTCGCGCGGATCGCTGCGGGGCAACTGAACGGCCGGCCGGAAGATATCGTCTTTGCCGGAGGGCGCGTACATCTGAATGGCAACCCTGAAGCCAGCATATCCTTTGCGCGTATCGCCTCGGCCAGCCATTGGGCTCCGGGAACGCTGCCCGACGATATGGACCCCGTAGTTCGTGAAACAGCGATCTGGTCGCCCGAAGAATTGGCGGCACCTACTGGCGAGGATGGGATCAATTCCTCGCTGTGTCATTCCTTTATCTTTGATTTTTGTGGTGTAGAGATCGACGCGGTCTCCGGTCAGGTTCGGGTCGACCGTTATGTTACTATGCATGACTGTGGACGCGTTCTGCATGCCGGCATGGTCGAAGGACAAATTCGCGGCGCTTTCGCGCAGGCGATCGGCGCATCTCTGTTCGAAGAGTTCGCCTACGGTCCGGACGGGGCCTTTCTGGCAGGCACCTTCGCGGATTATCCGGTGCCGACCGTTCTGGAAATCCCAACCTTGGATATCCTGCATATCGAAACGCCGTCGCCGCTGACGCTGACCGGTGCCAAAGGTGTCGGAGAGGGCAACTGCATGTCGACGCCGGTCTGCGTAGCCAATGCCGTCGCCGACGCACTGGCGCCGAAGTGTGGCGCGGTCGACCTTGTCCTGCCGCTGACGCCCGCGCGTATTGCCGAATTTCTGGACGCCGAACCTGCAGCACCGGAAGGCTACCAACCCGCCGCACCTACGACAGGCAAGGGCCTGACGGGGCGAGGCAGAGCCAAGGTGTCCGCGTCGCCGCAGGCAATCTGGGATCTGTTGATGGACCCGGAACAACTTGCAGCGATTATTCCAGGGGCCCACGGCGTCACCCAGCCCAGCGAAGACCGGTTCAGCGCCGATGTGACCCTTGGTGTTGGACCGGTAAAGGGCCGCTACAAGATCGATGTCGCGCTCAGCGAGCTTGATCCGCCAAGCTCCGCCCTCTTGACGGGGCGTGCCGCCGGTGCGCTTGGCATGGGTGAGGGAACGGGACACGTCAGTTTGACCGTGCTGCCTGATGGCGGAACCGAGATCGCCTATGAATACGAAGCCCGTGTCGGTGGCAAGGTCGCCTCCGTGGGCGGTCGCCTGCTGGATGGTGCGGCGCGCATCGTGATCGGGCAGTTCTTTACGGCCCTAGGTCGTCGGGCCGGTGGCCAGCGGAGTCTTTTTGCACGTCTGTTCGTATGGATCGGAGATGGTAAATGAAACCTGCTCCCTTTGACTATTTGCGGGCTGGCACGGTTCAGGAGGCACAGGCAGCGCTGGCTGCCGAAGGCGAAGGCGCCCGGGTCATCGCCGGCGGCCAGTCGCTGGTCGCAATGCTGAACATGCGCCTTGCGCGGCCGACCCTGCTGGTGGACGTAATGCATGTGGCGGGCGGTGCCGAGATACGAGTTGAGCGCGGTCAACTGGTCGTGCCCTTCGCCGTGCGTCAAGCGGCTCTTTTAAATCGACGGGATCTCCTGTCTGAAGTGCCCTTGCTGGCCGCTGCCCTGCCGTGGGTCGGTCACGTCCAGACACGGGCGCGGGGTACGGTTTGCGGCTCTGTCGCGCATGCTGATCCGTCTGCGGAAATCGCTTTGGCTCTGGTGGCCCTCGACGGCAGGGTACATCTGCGCGGGCGCGGTGCGCGCCGCCTTCCCGCTGCCGAATTTTTCACCGGTATGATGCAGACCGCCGCCAGACCGGACGAGATGATCGAAGCGGTCAGCTTCCCGCTCTCCCAAGAAGGCACCGGACACGCCTTCAACGAGGTAGGCATACGCCACGGCGATTTTGCCATTGTTTCCGTTGCCGCAATCGCCACCGGCGACCGACTACGGCTCGCCATCGGTGGCGTCAACGACACGCCGCTGGTGCGCGATTGGTCCTCGCTGGATGAGCGGCAGGTCGACGACGCGCTCAACGATCTCGCTTGGTCGCTCGATGCCCGCAACGATCTCCACGCCACCGCCCGCTACCGCCGGGATCTTGTCCGGCGACTGGGGCGCAAAACCATAAAGGAGGCCCGCCAATGCGCCGCCTGATTGCTGACCAAACGCATTCCATCAGTCTGAAACTGAATGGAAAACCGGTACATGCAGAGGCGGAGCCCCGCATGCTGCTGTCCGATTTTATACGACACGTTCTTGGCGCCAAGGGCACCCATGTTGGCTGTGAACACGGCGTCTGTGGAGCTTGTACGGTTCGCATGGACGACGGTCTCGCCCGTAGCTGCCTGACACTGGCGGTGCAGGCCGACGGAGCCGAAATCGAAACCGTGGAACATCTGGCGCCAGCACCGGGCTCCCTGTCCGTGCTGCAAAATTCATTTCGCCGCCATCATGCCCTGCAATGCGGGTTTTGCACGGCGGGTATCCTAATGTCCCTCGACACACTGTTGCACGATCATCCTGAGGCAGGCGAAACCGAAATCCGCGACGCGCTTGCCGGCCATCTGTGTCGCTGTACCGGATACGAGCCGATTGTCACTGCCGCGATGGAAGCGGCTAAAATTCTGCAAAAGGAGCGTTTGAATGCTTGATCTCGGCAGATCATTTCTGGCCTCTGTGGCCCGTGACCCGAATGCAGTTGCGCTGGTTGATGGCGACCTTCAATTGACCTACGCCGAATGGCTGCCGCGTGTCGCGGCTCTGGCCGATGGATTGCACCGCGTGGGTCTGAAAAAGGGTGATCGTTTGGTCACGGCCCTGCAAAACACCGCAGACGCGGCAACGCTACACTGGGCCTGCCAGTTTACGGGCGTGGTCATCGTTCCGATCAACTGGCGTGTGACACCGGATGAACTTGATTTCGTGCTGGATGACGCAGAAGGCACGGCGCTGGTTTTCGACGCCTCCAGCGAAGACGCTGTCAAAGGTTCGCTCAGGGCTGCGGGAATGCCGTGGATTTCTGTTGAAGCCAACTGCAAGGACGCAATCGATATAGCTGAATTGTACCAGGCTCAGGCCGACGCAATGCCCGTGGCCGGACCGGACGACCTGTCTCTGATGTTCTACACCTCCGGTACCACGGCGAAGCCAAAGGGCGTGCCGCGAAGGCACCAAGCCGAACGCGCTGCAGCGTTGGCGCATGTGGCACAGAACCTAATGCCGCAGGGTGAGCGCACGCTAGGCGTCATGCCTCTCTATCATACGATGGGTGTGCGGTCGCTGCTGGCTGTGATGTTGCTGGGAGGACGCTTTGTCTGCCTACCGCGTTTTGATGTGAAAACTGCGCTTCGATTGATAGAGGATCACGCTATTTCAAGCCTTTATCTGGTTCCGACGCTCTACCACGATATGCTGGAGCATGAAGATTTCGTAACGACTGACATCTCCTCGGTCCGCAGGCTAGGCTTTGCCGGCGCGTCGATGACTGACGGACTGTTGCGCCGTCTCAACGTCGCTTTCAAGCCAGACCTGTTCGTCAACCACTACGGTTCTTCAGAGGTTTACACGTTTTCAATCAACCAGAAGGCATCTCTCAAACAGGGCTCTGCCGGACGCGCCGGTTTGAATCAGCATCTGCGTATTGTCACCGTCGGCAGTGGCGACCCGAGGGCCGAGGTGAGCGTAGGCCAAGAAGGCGAGATCATCGCAACCCTGGCAGGGGATGAGGCCTTTGAAGGATACTGGCGCCGGCCCGAGTCAGACGCCAAGGCGCTACGCGACGGATGGTATTTCACAGGTGACCTGGGCCGGGTGGATTCGGACGGCGACCTATTCGTGACCGGCCGTGTGGATGACATGATCATATCGGGCGGAGAGAATGTCAGCCCGGTCGAGGTCGAAAGCTGCCTGTCCTTACTACCCAGCGTCAGCGAATGTGCGGTTGTTGGACTGCCGGATGAACGTTGGGGCAAGGTCGTAACCGCCTTCGTGCGCCGCTCCGGCCCGCTAACAGCTGATGAAATTGACAGTCACTGCCGGAATTCGGGGCTTGCCGGATACAAGCGACCCCGCCGCATCATATTTGTCAACGATCTGCCGAAATCGCCGGTCGGTAAGCTGCTGCGCCGCGTTCTGGCGGCTGGCAAATACAATCCCGAAACCACTGACGCCTCTGCTGTTGAGAAATAACCTTTTAGGAGAAAACAATGACCGACACTTCAACAGACCCCCGCCTAAGCGACCTTGACGGGTTCCGGGTCGAGATCGACCCGGACCGCCAACGCGGCGACATCATTCTGTCTCGCCCGCCGATGAACGTCATTTGGATGGGGCAGCGGGACCAGCTGCGGGTGGCTTTCGAGGAACTGGACGCGGACGATCGGGTCCGGGTTATTGTCCTGCGCGCCGAGGGGGGCAATTTCTCGTCGGGCGGTTACATCAGAGGTTTCCTTGATGCCTCGCCCGAGCATGTCAGCCATCTTGCGGACAATATCGCCGCGCCCTGGCGCTGCGCGAAACCTGTGATTGCGGCCAATCAGGGCTACACGTTCGGCGTCGGCTTTGAAATTTCGCTGGCATGCGATTTCCGGATTGCCACGCACGGCACGCGCTATGCCCTGCCGGAACAGAAACTCGGCCAGATTCCTGGTTCTGGCGGTTCCGCCCGCCTTATGGGCCTGATCGGCCTTGCCCGCACCAAAGACGTCGTCATGCGCTCGCGCCGGATATCCGGCGAGCAGGCGCGCGATTGGGGCATTGTCGTCGACTGCGTGGCAGTTGACCAACTAGTCGCAGCGACCGACGCGCTGGTTGCAGAGCTGGTGGCGTTTTCGCCGCTGGCGCAACGCACGGCCAAGAAACTTCTGAATGACAGCGAGAATGCGACTGTCGCCTCAGGAATTGAGTTGGAGGGCCACTGTTATAGCCGCCTGCGCCAATCCGAAGATTTCGCAGAAGGCGTTCGCGCTTTTCACGAAAAACGCAGCCCCGCATTCCGCGGATGCTGAACAAAACACCTAAAAACTTCTGGGAGGAAACCTGATGAGACTTAACCTTTTAACGACGACAACAATAGCGATGCTGCTGGCGTCCAGCGCCTACGCGCAGGAAACTATCAAGATCGGTGTGCTTACGCCTCTGTCCGGCACCTATGCCGGCATCGGTCAGCAGGTCCGCTGGGGCATAGACCAGTCGGTGGAAGAGATCAACGCTGCCGGCGGGATCGCCGGTCGTCAGATCGAACTTATCTATGAGGACAGTGAGGCAAATCCCGCAGTTGCCGTCACCAAGGCAGAGAAGCTGTTCACGGTCGACAACGTTGACTTCTTAACCGGTACCGTCAATTCCGGAGCCACGCTGGCTGTAGGCCAAGTCGCTGATCGGGCCGACAAGCTTATCGCGACAACCGTGTCGTTTTCAGATGCGATCACCGGTTCCGGTTGTTCACCGAACGTCTTTCGAGTCAACGCCCGCGCGGGCCAGCAATCGGTGGCGCTTGCGGCATGGCTAAAGCAGGAAAAACCGGGAGCAAAAGTCTATTACCTTGGTCCGGACTATGAAATGGGCCGCTCCACCGTCGCCGCGTTCAAAGAGAGAGCCGAAAGTGTCGGTGCGACATCGACCGGCGAGGTTTTTGCTCCGCTCGACTCAAAGGACTATTCGCAGTATTTCGGTCAATTGCGTGCGGCACGTCCCGATGTCCTCTATACATCGGTCGCCGGCAATGACACCGTGCGTCTGTTCACACAAATGAACGATTTTGGCGTTAGCGAAGGCCTCACCATCCTTGGCGCATCGGGTACCGTGACAGCGCAGAACATCAATGCGATCGGTGCTGCGGCCGAAGGGTTCATTACCGGCGTTGGGTATTCCGTGCTTATCGACTCCCCAGAGAATAAAGCCTTTACCGAGGCATTCCGCGAGAGGAACGGTGCTGATCCGGACCTGTATGGTGCCGACAGCTATGGTTTGCTGTTCGCCTACAAGGCGGCTGTCGAAGCGGCGGGTGCAACAGACACCGACTCGGTCCGCGCCGCGCTGGAAGGTCTGTCCTGGGAAACGCCGCAAGGCACCAAGACCATTCGGGCAGGCGACCATCAGGCGATGCAGCCGATGTATGTCGTTGAAGTAAAGAACGGCCAGTTCACCATCGCAAGAAGTATCGCCGGCGAAGATGCCATCGGTCCTGACACCTGCGACAAATTCTGAGCGCCCTATGCCTGATCTGATCTCATATCTCCAATTCGTGCTGGCACCACAGATGCTTAATGGCCTTGCGCTGGGGGTCTCGGTGATCCTTGTGGCACTTGGACTGACGATTATCTTTGGGCTTCTGGACGTAATTAACATGTCCCACGGCGAGTTCTACGCCGTGGGAGCCTTCGGTGCGCTGGCGCTTTCCGCCCTGGGTTTCAACTACTGGGTGCTGATCGCGCTGGTCCCAATCCTAATGATCCCAATCGGGGTGCTGACGGAACGCTTTCTGATCCGCCGGGTCTATGATGGCGGGGACAGGCATGTGTCGACCCTGCTGCTGACCTTCGGTCTGGGCATGATTGCCGAAGACCTGCTGAAGATCGTATTCGGCCCCAACACGCATCGCCCCGAGAACCCGTTGCCAGGTGCCACGGAGGTTTTGGGTGTTTTCATCCCTACCTACAGGCTGTTTCTTATTGCAATCGGTGCCGTGGTGATCGTTGCGGTGGCGCTGGTAGTCTATCGTACCCGTCTGGGCGCGATGGTCCGCGCCGCAGCCTTTGATCGCAATATGGCGGCTTCGTTGGGCGTCCGTGTCGGTTGGGTCTATTCAGGCGCTTTTGCCTTTGGCGTGGCACTGGCCGGTCTGGCAGGGGTTTTGCTGGCACCGATCTATTCGGTCTTCCCGACAATGGGTCATGACTTCATCCTGATGGCCTTTACCGTCGTTATCGTCGGCGGCATGGGATCGATATGGGGTGTAGTAATCGCCGGGGTCCTGCTGACGCAGGTCCAGGCCATTTCAAGCCTGGTCATTTCGCCCGTCTGGGCCGATCCGATTGTCTTCGGCGTCATGGTCCTTGTTCTTATGTTCCGCCCGCAGGGCATATTCGGGAGGATCGGTCATGCATGATCGTCTAGATATATCCATGCGCGCAAACCACGTGTTCTTTGGGATTCTGGTTATTGTGGCGCTTGTTTTCGCAGCTTTCGCCTGCTTCAGCGGCGACGTTTTCTATCTGCGCCTTGCGACCGAGGCGCTGATCCTTGGGGGTCTGGCGCTATCGATCGACATCCTTCTAGGGTTCACCGGTCTTCTGTCTCTTGGGCAGGCGCTCTATTTCGGTATCGGGGCATATGTCTCAGCGCTTGTACTGCGCGAGGAGCCGTCGTTCTGGCTCGCCATGGGCGCAGCGGGCGTCTCCGTCCTGCTGGCCGGTATTGCTGGCGGGCTTATCGCCAACCGTGTACGCGGCGTGTATTTCGCGCTGATAACCTTTGGCATGGCTCAGGTCGTCGCCAAGGTTGTCTATAACAGTCGGGAGCTGGGAGCCTCAGATGGTCTAATTGGCATTCCCGTGATCGAAATTCCGCTCGGCTTAATCACTCTGTCAGCAGACGATCCACTGGGGTTCTTCCTGCTTACGCTGGTGATCATAGCGCTGCTCTATTCCATGTCAGCTTACCTGCTGGGGACGCCGTTCGGCCGGATCATCATTGCGCTGAAAGCCAATGAAAAGCGCGTGCCTTATCTGGGGTATTCGACATGGGCTGCCAGAATGGCCGCCTATGTGCTTGCGGCTGTGATCGCCGGGCTTGCCGGCGCGCTCTATCCGATGCTGCGCGGGTTCGTCTCGCCGGAACTGCTATTCTTCGCGACATCGGGCGATGCGCTGATCATGGTGATCGTCGGCGGTGCCGGCACTCTGGCCGGCGCGATTTGGGGTGCAGTGATCCTGACCATGCTGAAGTCCGTTATCGGAAGTTGGACAGAACACCACCTGATCGTGATTGGCTTGATCTTTATGAGTGCGATCCTGTTCATGCCCAAGGGCATAGTTGGCATGTTGAAGCCTTTCGTCGAACGCAACCTGTTGCGCAACAGCGCAAGGCAGCCCAAGCCTGAACCAGAAAGGACGGCGCTATGACCGATATCATGCATGTGGAGGGTCTGTGCATTGCCTTTGGTGGGCTCAAGGCCGTTGACGGCGTCAGTTTTACTGCCGAACGCAATAAAATCACCACGGTGATCGGCCCGAACGGTGCAGGCAAAACTACGTTGTTCAACCTGATTTCCGGTGCTCTTAAACCGAGTGGCGGGCGCGTTATCATCAAAGGCAAAGATGTGACCGGGAAGGGACCTGCGGCCCTGCAGGAGGCCGGCCTGGCCCGGTCTTTCCAGATCACTAACCTGTTCTTCGAGATGACCGTTCGGGAAAACCTGCGCCTTGCCGCCCAGCGTCTGGAGCCGGTCAGGCAGGCCTTGCTGCCTCTGCGCAGACACGGTCGCGCGGCGGACAAGGTCACCGCACTGATCGAGCGGTTCGGTTTTGCGGAAAAGGCGCATGAAATTGTCGCGGCTCTCAGCCACGGGGAACAACGGCGGCTGGAGATCGCGATGTGTCTGGCTTCTGAACCCCAGGTCCTGATGCTCGACGAACCGACCCAGGGGATGAGCCACGGCGACACCGAGGATACGGCGCAGTTGATCCGCAGTCTGACTGACGAAGTAACGATTCTGCTGATCGAGCATGACATCGGCCTGGTGATGTCCCTGTCGGACCACGTGGTGGTCATGCATCAGGGCCGCAAGCTGGCCGAAGGCATACCGGCAGAGGTTCGCGCTGACAGTGCGGTCCAGGCTGCCTATTTTGGACACGGGTGAGAGATATGCTTAAAATTGATCAATTGCATGCACATTACGGACTTGCCCATGTCTTGCAAGGTGTCAGCCTCACGGCAGATGCCGGCGAGGTTATCGGCCTGTTCGGACGCAACGGCGTCGGGAAGACGACGTTTTTCAAAACCATCGCCGGGTGGCTGCGCCCGACAGACGGTTCCGTCACGCTGGATGGCGAGACGTTGACTGGGCATTTGCCCGATTCCATGAATCGTGCGGGCGTGGCCATAGTTCCCGAGGATCGCCGAATCTTCCCCGGCCTGTCCGTCGAGGAAAATCTGGCGCTTGGCCTGATGGGCCGCAAGGGCGGCAGCAGTAAGTCGCATCTAGACACGGTTTATGACCGGTTTCCCCGCCTTGCGGAGCGCCGCAAACAGGCCGGAAACACCCTGTCTGGTGGCGAGCAGCAGATGCTGGCGATGGCTCGTGTCATGGTGGCCGAACCGCGTGTCGTCCTAATCGACGAGCCCTCGGAAGGCTTGGCACCGATGATCGTTGCCGAGGTTTTCGCCATCATCCGCGAAATGCGCAAAGCCGGAACTATCGTCCTGCTGGTGGAGCAAAACGTCCACGAGGCGATTTCGCTTTGCGACAGATTCATGGTGCTGGAACGCGGTCAGGCGATCCTGACGGGCGAGGGCGACGATGATGACGACCGCAAGCGCTTGCTCGACGTTCTGGCGGTATAAATATCAAGGTGCGGTTCAAATCTGCAAAAACTCGGATGGTCCGGACGGCGCGCGGCTCTTTGGAGGTTGCCGAGTTCGGGCAGGGCGCGCCGGTGGTCCTGTTGACAAGGATTCGGAACGTGGGCCTGAGGCTCTGCTGTAAGGATTAGCTGGTGCTGTCAGACGAATGAGAACTCGCATCGGATTTCTGGCGCAGCCTGAACCTATGCGCTCAATGGTTGGCGCCACTCAGTAAGAGCGGCGGTTCGATTGAGCTTGCGATAAGTGCGTGAGTAAAGGTGGAGCACCGATGCCCCACCCCTAGTCAACATAATTCCATTACATTTGAAGATCAGAAACCGAAGTCAGCTTCGGGCTTCCGTTCCGTTTGCGTAGGATTGACGAACTTAACTTGGTTCCTACGTGAACCAGTGTTGAACTTACCATCCTTGACCCAACCAGCTAACTGCAGGCTCTTGCTCATCCGGCGGGTCATTTGAGTAGAGATGGCTTGAGCATCAATGCCGGAGAAACAGGCTGTTAAAGCGTCCATGATTGAAGCCTCGGCCATAGAGTTCATACGTTCCTCAATCGTCTCGACCCAAGGGTCTTGCTCCAATCTCTGTTTAGCTTGGTCCCTAGCTAAATCTACCACTTCAGACGTCAGCCAGTACTGCTCTCCTTTGTCATAGGCATGTGCAGCCGCAGCCCATAGTCTATCTCGATGCCCACCCAAGTTGCCTATGTCTATCGAAGTTGTCTTGATTGGAAGAAATCGACGGTTACCCGTTTCATCGGAAAGATAGTTGTCACTGTTGGTTGTACCGATGAATACGCATGTTCGATCTACCTCAATCTCTTCTCGCCCAAAAGCTGGCCTGTAGTTCTCGGTGAGGCGAGAAATAAACGCCTTGATGGTTTCAACTTCAGTCTTCCGTTTGAAATCCAGTTCAGCGAGTTCAACGCCCCATTTCCCTTTTAGGTAACTACTAGCATCTTTAGAGGCCATATGTGGCAATTGATCTCCGAAGTACTCATCCGAAAACAAGACCCTCAGCGCGGTAGACTTACCTGTCCCTTGCTCGCCCTCGAGAACAATAACGGAGTCTGCCTTACAGCCAGGTTTTTTGGCTCTAGCAACCGCTTGAATGAGCATCAGGCGTGAAACCGCGGTGATATACTTGCGTTCGGCTTCGTTGCTCACTTTTACGCCCAGAAATCGACACATCCAATCGTCCAGCAGCTTGTCATCTTCTGGATATTGTTCCTGGATGCCTCGGAAATAATCCATTAGCGGATTGAAGGTTTGTTGAGCGCAGACGGCCTGGACAGCATCTATAACAGTGGACTTTTGGACCGAGGTTATCCCAAAGTCATTCAACCAAATGCAGACCGCTGTGTAATCATTATCTACAAGTTGTCGGGGCATGAACCCGCTAGCTGACTGGCCATCATTTGGCAAAGGCTTTAACACTTTCTTCACCCGATCAAACGCATCGTTTACGAATACATTTTCCCAATCTGGGTGTTTAGTTAAAAGTGCCACGACGTTTGAATGGTTGCATATTGGTTTACCTAAACGATCTGTTTGGAGGGTTTCGATGGAACCCATAGATATTCCTCTATGCGCATACACTCGGTCACCAAAGCCTTTTGCACGTGCACTTTCGGCCATGGTTTGAACTTCTGCACGGGTTTGCTCAATTGTGTATCCGTCCAGTGTTAGAGCATCGGTTTCCAAATGAATTTCAGCATCTGTCGCACCAAATGCCACCATTTGCGCTACCAAACGAAGGACATTGCTGTGCCAATTTATACCTTGAGACGCCTCATTCTTAAGATGGGTCGGGTTCAACGAAGACCCTAGAGGCGTTATCGAGGGTTCTAATACTGGTTTTGGAAGCGCTACTATTGAACGGTCTAATTTGGCGGAAAGCAACCAATCTGGAGCGTCAGCTGGTGCGACATCATTAATCCATGAATAAATGCCCTTCTCGTGTGTCGACGGGTCGATAAAGCTCGATGGATCAAGCAGGACGTAGCCGTTATACTTCAGATCGATACCTTTACCTAGAGCCCCTGGGTATTCAGCGTCTAGCGGACTTCTAAAGATGTAATGAGTACCCCCACGTGCAGAGCGTTGCTGCAAAGTTTCGGGTAGGTCTCGATCCTGCATATAGGTGTCAAAAACGCAGTCTTCTTTATAACTGTCGACATCCACACAAACCAATCCGGATGCCTCTAAGTTCAAGCCAATGTTGGCAGTGGGGTGTTCGGTCCACCATTGTTCGATAATGGCCAGATCAGAAGTGGCGTTTTTGTAACCTT